>ENA-UONT01000181-UONT01000181.1-human-gut-metagenome-genome-assembly--contig:-CS20-NODE-181-length-89576-cov-13.476000_pt1 | contig 89576 bp, 100 predicted proteins | sample MGYA00242459_ERZ724006 | MGnify/ENA metagenome assembly ERZ724006
AGGACTTGCAGAGATGTGAGTCCTTTTTACATGCATAAATTTGAAGGGAGTAGGATAAAGGTGTCCGGAAGAATCCGTGAGAGATGTCATCCGAGTCATAGATTCTTCACTCCATGTCATGTTGCCGCTTTCCTGCTTTCTTACAAAGCATTCTTGACACCGTTCAGAATGACGATTGAAGGAGAGAGTTTCATAATGAGGGAAACGATAAGGCGTTATAAGGAGGGAAATGTTAATCGTCATCCTGAACGAATGTGAAGGATCTGTACCCGTGGTGAGAAAAGCCGGTATGAGGATAAAAGCCATCAGCTGTGAGCTGTCAGCTACAAGCTAAATATTCTTTTACGATTTAAATCATTACGACAAGCGAGTGTCCTCAATCGCACTACGTGCACCGGTGGGTTCCTTCCGGCGGCCGACTTCATGGTATAAGACAGTAAAACGTCATCCTGAACGAATGTGAAGGATCTATACCCGTGGTGAGGAAAGCGGTAAGGTGCTATCAGGGTAATATTCTTCATTCCATGCCACTGTTCCGTTTCCTGTTTTTCTCACACGGAATTCTTACCCCCGTTCAGAGCAGGAGCGAAGGAGGCTTTCTGATTACCTTTTGCTTCATAAGGTATTTAATACAAAAAGGAATTTGAAGTCAAAGATAAAAAAGAAATTCATTTTCGTAAGTCAAAGAAATTCTGAAATTAAGAAAATAATTTGAAAAAAATTAGAACGTATGATAAAATAATGCGGAGCATAAGCGCGGTCCTTTCGGTTGTGCTTGCAGGAATAGGAGAAGAAACAGAGGAAACACGGTAACTCGAGTTGTATTCTCTCTTCCTGAAAATATAGAGGACATATTATTTTTTCGGAAGGAGCAAGAATATGAAAAAAATTCTCGCAATCGCTGCCGTTGCAGCACTCACCGCAGGCGTATCCGCATACGCTGCCAATCCGTTCTCTGATGTATCCCCTGATGACTGGGCCTACCAGGCAGTGTCCGATCTCTCCGATCAGGGCGTTGTAGAAGGCTATCCGGATGGTACATTCAAAGGCGAAAGAAACATGACCCGTTATGAACTGGCGCAGGTTATCGCCCGTCTGATGGCTCGTGAAGACCAGCTGAATGCAGAACAGAAAGCAACCCTGGATAAACTGGCAGGGGAATACGCTGATGAACTGGCTAACCTCGGCGTCCGCGTAAGCAACCTGGAAAAGAAAGTCGGCAACATTTCCTGGTTCGGTGATGCCCGCATGCGCTGGAAAGAAAAAGGATACAATACAGACGGCTCCAGAAAAGCTGATGGATGGGATGGCCGTATGCGTATCAATGCCAAGGCACAAGTGAATGACAGCACCTATGTACGTGGCCGTTTCACCAGCAATATGAACTTCAAAGACGATGCGGATGCGAATACAAAGATGGATGTGCTTTTTGTTCATCATCAGTTCGGCGATAAAGTCGGCATGAACTTAGGGCGTAACTTCCTTACCCTTGGTCAGACCGGTATGTATTATGATGATTTCTTTGACGGCGCACAGCTTTTCATTGGTGACAGCAAACTGACTCTGGAAGCAGGTTATGGCCGTATGAATACATGGATTAATGACTACGGGCAGAAAAAAGATGATACCGTTTATGCCCGTCTCTACGGACAGACCGGCCGTATCGGCTATGACGCGGAATACATTAAGACTGTCGGCGCGGCTGATGCTGATAAAAAATCTATCTGGGGCGCTGGCCTCACCGTAGGAGTAACCGATGCTGTTGACATATTTGGTGATTTCTACAAGAATACGGAACCTAAAGGTGATCCGCAAATGTGGACAGCAGGCCTCGGTTTCGGACACTATAACCTGAAAAAACCGGGCACCTTCAGAGTAGCCGCCCAGTATGTAAGGAATGAAGCCGGCGCTTATTTCGGCGGCAGCACTTACACCGCATTCCCAGCCAGCTCCCTTCTTAATGTGGACAGCAAGTTCTGGCTGGCCAATGCTGATGTCGTTCTGGCAAAGAATATCCGCCTCCACGGTGAATATGCATTCAATGTGAAGACAGATGACAGCGTAGATTATGATGATCTTGCTACCGTGTCTTTGAACTACAACTTCTAATACTTGGTGTTCAAGGGATAAAGGTAATGAAAAAGACCTCGAAAGGGGTCTTTTTTGTATGTGTTTGATTAGCTGCTGGTTGATAGCTGTTAGCTGTGAGCTGTCAGCTGCAAGCTAACTATTCTTTTACGATTTAAATCATTACGACAAGCGAGTATCCTCAATCGCACTACGTGCGCCAGCGAGCTCCTTCCGGCGGCCGACTCCATGGTTCTTGTATAGGACGGTAAGGCGTCAGGCTGAACGAATGTGAAGGATCTGCTATCGTGGTGAGGAAGGCGGTAAGAGGATAAAAGCTATAAGCTGTTAGCTATCAGCTGTTAGCTGTGAGTTAAAAGCCGAAGCATATGATTTCCGTTAGGTGTCATACGAAACAACAGCAAAGGATCTGCTGCCATAATGAGGGAAACGTTAATCGTCATCATAAGCGGACGTGAAGAATCTGTTACTGTGGTGAGGAATGCGGTAAGGCGTCATTCTGAGCGATAGCGAAGGATCTATTATCGTGGTGAGAAAGTTGGTTAAGCTGTCACCAGAGTAATAAATTCTTCACTTTATATCGGATCTAAGTGACGATTAAGGCGTTATAAAGAGAAAGGGGATTATATAAAAGAAAAAAACTATAACTGACCTGCGCTCAAAAGAAGAAAGGAATATGAAAAAATAGTGAGAAATATACCATGAGAAGAAAGAGCATAATTATACGATAGAATCTGCTTATACAAAAGTTGGTGTCCTTTGTGATTAAAATAATAAAAGAAATAATTAATTTATTCTAATGAAACAGAGAAAATAAATTAAGGTAGATTTTTTCGAAGAGTTTCAGAGTTCTTGCAAAAAAAGTTCTGATGTGTTAAATTGCAGGTAGGCAGCAGGGGCATGTCCCGCTATGCTGCTTATGGGGTAATGAAGAAACGCAGAGGAAACACGGTCACTCGTGCAAGATTCTTCCGGAACTCCATTCCAAAGGGACAATTTATTTTTCGGAAGGAGCAAGAATAATGAAAAAGATTCTCGCAATCGCAGCAGCTGCTGCACTCACCGCAGGCGTATCCGCATACGCTGCAAATCCGTTCTCTGATGTATCCCCTGATGACTGGGCTTATCAGGCAGTGTCCGATCTCTCCGATCAGGGCGTTGTAGAAGGCTATCCGGACGGTACATTCAAAGGCGAAAGAAACATGACCCGTTATGAATTGGCTCAGGTTATCGCCCGTCTGATGGCTCGTGAAGACCAGCTGAATGCAGAACAGAAAGCAACCCTGGACAAACTGGCAGGGGAGTATGCTGATGAACTGGCTAACCTTGGTGTTCGCGTAAGCAATCTGGAAAAGAAAGTGGGCAACATTTCCTGGTCCGGCGATGCCCGTATGCGTTATCAGGACAAAGCTCTTAATAATGATAACTATGATGGTCGTATCCGTATCGTTGCAAAGGCGGCTGTTAACGACAGCACCTATGCACAGACTCGTTTCAGCGCAACCATGAATTTTAAAGATGATCAAGATGCGGCAGTTAAGGCTGATCAGATTTTCGTTAACCACAACTTTGGTGACTTCGCTGTAAGATTCGGCCGTCAGCCGATTACTTTCGGCAACCAGGGCGGCTGGCTCTATGGTGATGGAAAAGGCTATGACGGCGCACAGCTTTCCTATAACGGTAGTAAAGCCGGTGTAACCGTAGGTTATGGACAGTTCAATACTTCTGATTATGATGGAGTGGCAGATCCGGACGAAAATATTCTTGACAAAAATATGTTCTTTGCAAAAGCAAACGGCAAGCTGAATGTTGTAGATCTGGGTGTAGATTATGTCAGATTTGTTGGAGAAGATCATGATAATCTGATTGGCGCTAATGTTGGCTTTAATGTAGGCGATTTTCGCGTATTCGGTGAATATTGGAAGAATACAAGTATTGACGATGACTATGATCGGGCTTGGAACGCAGGGATTGGCTATGGCAAGATGGATCTGAAAAAACCGGGTTCTTTTGCTCTGAGCGTGGCTTATAATGATGTAGATGCCGGAGTATACTTTGGCGGCACCGGATTATCTACTGATGTCCTGTCTACCTTGACTTCCAGCAAGAAAAACAAAGGACTTTATGCAGACAATGTAACATTCTGGAATGCTATGGCTGATGTCGCTCTTCAGAAGAATGTTTATCTCCATGGTGAATATGCATTTGATGTTAAGGGCGAAAAGAATAATCAGGATCTTGATGTAGATGATGCATGGACTGTTTCTCTGAACTACAAGTTCTAATACTTGGGATTACAACAGTATCAATAAAAAAGACCTCGAAAGGGGTCTTTTTTGTATGTGTTTGATTAGCTGTTGGCCGATAGCTGTTAGCTGATAGCTGTTAGCCGTTAGCTGTGGGTCAGAGGCAAAAGACTGAAAATAGGAGACGCTGTCTGCTTATTGCTTTGAATATCAGCGGAGAAGGATTTGCTGCTGTGGTAAGGAAAAACGGTATGAGGATAAAAGCCATCAGCTGTGAGCTGTCAGCTGCAAGCTAAATATTCTTTTGCGGTTTGAGTCATTACAGCAAGCGAGTATCTGCGTGCGCCAGCGAGCTCCTTCCGGCGGCCGACTCCATGGTTCTTGTATAAGACGGTAAGGCGTCAGGCTGAACGAATGTGAAGGATCTGCTATCGTGGTGAGGAAGGCGGTAAGACGTTATTAGAGTAATAGATTCTTCACTCTGTGCCATTATTCCGTTTTCTGTCTTTCTCACAAAGCATTCTTACCCCCGTTCAGAATGACAATTGGATGAAAGAGCGTCATAATGAGGGAAACGTTAATCGTCATCCTGAACGAATGTGAAGGATCTGTTGCCGCGGTGAGGAAAGCCGGTATGAGGATAAAAGCCATTAGCTGTGAGCTGTCAGCTACAAGCTAACTATTCTTTTGCGGTTTGAGTCATTACGACGAGCGAGTATCCTCAGCCGCACTGCGTGCGCCAGCTCCTTATGGATAAGGAGCCCTGCTGCATTCCATTTTCCTTTTTAAAGTATTTAATGCGAACCAGTATTTAGGAAAGAGTTCTAACGGTAAGAATAGGTATTGGGTAAGCCTCCTTGTTTATAAGGAGGTGGCCGGCGAAACCGGACGGAGGATACTGGCTTGAGAGAGTGACGCGAAAGGTTAGAATGGATGCGTGTACTTGTTCATAAGAAGGCAAGTGAACCATTTTTAAAGGGACGGAGTGACGCGTAAAAATGAGTGAAACAACTTGCTCCGGCGGCTATGGATGTCTGTGCGGGGACAGTTTTCAGATAACGAATCAGCGGTGCGTAATAAAATAAGCAGAAGGAGATTAAAATTATGTTTCCCCCTTTATTTACCCCGCTTTTTTGGCTATAATAGTAAAAATCTATAACCGCTTTTATATTTCTTTGCCGAAGGAGGACATGATGGCAACTTATATCAATGAACCGTCACATACTTTTAATGAATATCTTCTGATTCCCGGATATTCTTCATGTGAATGTATTCCGGCGAATGTTTCTCTTAAGACGCCGCTGGTGAAGTTCAAAAAAGGAGAGGAGCCTGCTATTGAGCTGGCGATTCCCATGGTGTCCGCCATCATGCAGGCGGTTTCCGGTGAGAGGCTGGCGGTAGAATTGGCGCGTAACGGCGGCGTTTCTTTTATTTACGGTTCGCAGACGCCGGAGGACGAAGCGGCGATGGTGGCTCGTGTGAAGGCGAAGAAAGCGGGGTTCGTATTCAGCGATTCCAATCTGGCTCCTGTGAATACGCTGGCGGATATCCTTGCGCTGAAGGAAAAGACGGGGCATTCCACGGTGGCGATTACAGAGGACGGTACACCGAACGGGAAATTGGTGGGGATCGTATCGAGCCGTGATTACCGTGTGAGCCGTATGGACCGCAGCGAGAAGATTGCCGATTTTATGACGCCTCTTGAAAAGCTGGTCACTGCCAGGTTCGGCATCACACTTTCCGAAGCCAATGATATTATCTGGGACAATAAAATCAATTCCCTTCCCGTCCTTTATGAAGATGGCCGCCTTTACGGTTTCGTTTTCCGCAAGGATTATGACTCTCATCGTGAGAATCCTGATGAAATGCTGGATGCAGAAAAGCGTTTTATCGTGGGCGCCGGTATTAATTCCCGTGATTATGAGCAGCGTGTGCCGCTTCTTGTCAATGCAGGGGCGGACGTGCTCTGTATTGATTCTTCGGAAGGGTTTTCCGAATGGCAGAAGATGACTATCCAATGGATTCGCGAAAAGTACGGCGACAGTGTGAAGGTCGGCGCGGGCAATGTGGTGGATCGCGAAGGATTCCTGTTCCTTGCGGAGGCGGGTGCCGATTTCGTAAAGGTCGGCATCGGCGGCGGTTCCATCTGTATTACCCGTGAAACAAAGGGGATTGGCCGCGGGCAGGCGACATCTTTGATTGAAGTCTGCCAGGCAAGGGATGAATACTATGAACGGACGGGCGTGTATGTGCCGGTCTGCTCTGACGGCGGCATCGTCTATGATCATCACATCACGCTGGCGCTGGCGATGGGAGCCGATTTTGTCATGCTGGGCCGTTATTTCGCCCGTTTCGACGAGTCTCCCACGCAGAAGCGTACAGTGGGCGGCACTGTGGTGAAGGAGTACTGGGGGGAAGGCTCAAACCGCGCGCGTAACTGGGCCAGATATGATTTGGGCGGGGATAAAAAACTCCAGTTTGAGGAAGGCGTGGATTCTTATGTTCCTTACGCAGGATCGCTCAAGGAGAATGTGGCTAAGACCTGCAGCAAGGTGAGGGCTACGATGTGCAACTGCGGCGCGCTCACGATTGCCGAACTCCAGAAGAAAGCGAAGCTTACGCTGGTTTCCGCGACTTCCATCGTGGAGGGCGGCGCCCATGATGTCATCCGCAAGGAAAAGGAAAGCGATAACGGTTAAGAGCTATTTTGGAGGCATACTGTTTTGTGATGCAAAATGATGAAATAGAAAGTTCTGTGCTTAACATTCAATCAGTAAAAGATGTTTTAATATTTCCCTTGACAGTGGAAATATTTCAGCATATAATTGACATCACAAACAAAAACCAAGGACTGTGAACGGGAAACGTATCTGACAGGTTCGTCATAGAGAGTCGGAAGCGGTGGGAACCGATACGAAAGCAGATGCCTGCTCGCCCGGGAGTTCCGAGGATGAATGAAGTAATCATCGGCGTTACCCGCGTTAAGGGGATACAGGCAATGATCGGGACAGGGAAGATGGCGGTCCATGGTATAGAGAGCCGGCGGAGGGTGCAAGCCGGTACATTCCGTTATTTTTTATCACCTGAGAGCTCCGTTTTTGAAATAAGTAAAAAATGGCGTTTATCCACGTTACGGATGAAGGATTAAGAGTATAATGTAGGGTGGTACCGCGATTGTTCGCCCCTATCTTCAGCAATGAAGGTGGGGGCTTTTCTGTTATCGGGAAGTTCTGCCTCTTTTTCCTTAGAGTGATAAATACAGGGTGGTACCGCGGAGATTTCCGCCCCTGCTGCATCGGTGTCCTGCCGTGCGGCAGGGGCGGTTTTTAGTCCTTTTATGGTTTTTGCAAAGTTTTGTCTGAGGTTTGGGCAAAGAAATATTTCTCAAGAAGGGGGAAAGTTATCGTGTTTTTTCAACAGCTTGTCAACGGTCTGACGCTGGGAAGCGCTTATGCGGTTATTGCTATCGGATATACTCTGGTCTTCGGGGTATTGAATATCGTGAATATGGCGCATGGCGGAATTTTCATGATAGGCGCTTATATCGGCCTGCTTCTGGTAACGGAAGCGGGAATGAATATTTTCCCTGCATTGGCCGGCGCCATGATCGGGGGCGCGGTTCTGGGGTACGCGCTGGAGCTGCTGGCGCTTCGTCCGCTTCGTAAGCATAAGGCGACGCATCTGGCGCCGCTTATCAGTACGATCGGCGTATCCACATTTCTTGAAAGTGTGGCGCTTATGGTCTGGGGGCCGCAGACCCGTTCGTTTCCGTCTGCGTTCGGCAATGAACTGATGGATATGGGAGTCTTTAAAATTTCCGGTATCCAGATTATCAGCTTGGGGACGGCAGTGGTACTCATGGTTCTTCTCACAGTCATGCTGAACCGGACGAAGGTGGGCAAGGCGATCCGGGCGACTTCGGAAAATGCGGAGACGGCCGGTCTTCTTGGAATCAATACGAGCCGTATCATTACGTTGACGGTGATGCTGGCTTCTGCCCTCGGTGCAGCGGCAGGCGTACTGATCGGACTTTCTTTCAACGCGATCGAACCGACGATGGGGACGTCAATGGGGCTGAAAGGGCTGGCGGTGCTCATCATGGGCGGTCTCGGCAATGTGGAAGGAGCCATGGCAGGCGGTTTCATTCTCGGCATTGCCGAAGTATTCAGCGTGGCTTACGGTACTTCTTCTTATCGTGACGCGGTGGCCTTCGGCCTTATCATTTTGATTCTGTTCATTCGTCCGGAAGGACTTTTTGCGAAAGCGGGGAAGGGAGGAAGGCCGTAATGGAAGATTTGCTGAATGGATATTTTCTGCAGGTTCTCACTTTTGTCTGCATCAATATTATTCTTGCCATGACGATTTACATGACGCTCTGCACGGGCATCCTTTCTTTGGGGAATGCCGGGCTGATGAGTTTCGGTGCGTATACGTCCGCTATTCTGACAGCGCAGTACCACGTACCTATGCCCGTAGGGATTTTCCTTGGCGGTGTCATGGCGGTTCTTGTGGCTCTGGTTATCGGACTGCCGACGATCCGTCTCCGCGGGCTGTATCTGGCGATTGCCACGCTGGGGTTCGGTGAAGTGGTCCGAGTCATCGCCTTGAATCTGGAAATCACTCACGGCGCACTCGGCTATTCGGGGATTCCTTCCATGGGAAGTGTCCTTTCCGATTATGCAAGCGACTGGGGGCTCCTGGATGCTTTGGAAATAGATTCACAGACGGGCGGACAGCTTCTTGTGTGTCTGGTGCTGCTGGTTTTGACGGTGCTGATTATTTCCTTCTGGTACCGGCTGGAACATTCCCGCATCGGCCGTGCCATGGCAGCCGTGAAGGCCGATGAGTACGCTGCTTCTCTGTCGGGAATCAATGTAGTGTATTACAAAATGATGGGATTTCTCTTCAGCGCGTTTTTTGCGGGAGTAGCGGGCGCTTTGTACGCTCATGTCACATTCTTTATCAGTCCCACGGATTTCTCGTGGCACCGTGTGGTGGATATGCTTCTCTACACAGTTTTCGGCGGCAGCAATGTCATGTGGGGGCCTGTCCTCGGCGCGGCAGTGCTTACTATCGTTCCCGAATCGCTCCGTTCCCTGGCGGAATACAGGGATATCATCTACGGCGTGATGCTTGTGGCACTCATGGCTTTCCGTCCGGATGGTATTCTTTCTTATGACGCGGTGAAGTGGATCGGTTCGCTTTTCAGCAAAAAGAAAGCCGTTCCCGTGGAAGGAGGAGAAAAGTGATGCTTCTTGAAATGCAGAATGTGGTGAAGCGTTTCGGCGGTCTTACGGCGGTATCGAATATGTCCTTCCAAGTGGAGAAAGGGGAAATATTCGGTGTCATCGGGCCGAACGGCGCCGGTAAAACAACGATTTTCAACCTGATCACAGGCGTGTATCCGGTTTCTGAAGGGAATATCCTTTTTGACGGACAGTCGATCAGCGGGAAGAAACCCTATCAGATTATCAATGGGGGTATCGCCCGTACGTTCCAGAATATCCGTCTTTTCACGGGGATGACAGTACTGGAGAATATTCTTGTCGGACAGCATGACCATTTAAAAGCAGGCTTTCTTGCCAGTATCCTCCATACAGGTGCACAGAAGAAAGAAGAAAAAGAAGCGCGGAAGGAAGCGATGGAACTGCTCCGCTTTGTGGGGCTGGAACAGGATACGGGCCGCCCTGCCACGGAACTGCCCTACGGCAAGCAGAGAAAGCTGGAAATCGCGCGTGCTCTTGCCGCCCATCCGAAACTTATCCTCCTGGATGAACCGGCAGCAGGAATGAATGACAGCGAAACAGTAGCTCTTACGGAGCTCATCCGTGGAATTCGTGAAACCTATAAAACGACCATTATTTTGATTGAGCATGATATGCACCTTGTGATGACTCTCTGCGACCGCCTGATTGTCGTCAACTTCGGCGAAAAACTGGCAGAAGGCGTTCCCGAAGAAGTACAGAATAATCCTGCCGTTATTGAGGCTTATCTCGGAAAGGAGGACGAATGATGCTGCTTACGCTTAAGAATATTGTCGCCGGCTATGGAAATATCACGGCGCTGAAAGGCATCAGCCTCTCTGTTCCTGAAGGGAAAATCGTGACCCTTATCGGAGCGAACGGCGCGGGAAAGTCCACCACGATGAAAACCATCATGGGGCTCATGAAACCCTCGGAAGGGGAGATCCGTTTCAAAGATAAATCCATCACGGGACAAAAGTCGTTCCATATCGTAAATGCCGGTGTAGTCCTTGTGCCGGAAGGGCGGCAGATCCTTCAGAACATGACCGTCCGTGAAAATCTGGAACTCGGTGCATACCAGAGAAAGGACAAGGCGGAAATCAGGGAAGATATGGTGAAAGTCTTCCAGCGTTTTCCCCGGCTGCTGGAAAGGGAAAACCAATTTGGCGGCACCCTTTCCGGCGGAGAACAGCAGATGCTCGCCATTGCCCGTGCCATGATGGCAAGACCGCAGCTCATGCTTCTTGATGAACCGTCCATGGGGCTGGCGCCTCTTGTTGTCCAGCAGATTTTTGATGTCATCAAGGATATCAATAAAATGGGGACAACGGTTCTTCTTGTAGAACAGAATGCACGAAAAGCACTGCAGATTGCTGACTATGCTTATGTCATGGAAACGGGAAAAATCGTTATGGAAGGACCGGCTGCGGAAGTGGCGGGGAACCCCGACGTCATGGCGGCCTATCTCGGCGGGAAAAAGAAATAATTTCCAATATCGGATGAACTGACAGCGGATGGCGGCTCATGTTTTTGATTTCTCTCTGCTGTCCGGCGCAGCCGGTCGGAAGTGCCTGACAGGGGAATGAATGAAATGTGAAAAGCTTCTCACAGAACATGGAGTATATCCTAAATGTGAGAAGCTTTTTTGCGCTTTTATATAAAGAGGTCTCGGTCAAGTATATTTTGCGGTTTCCTCACCACAGGTACAGATCCTTTACGTTCGCTTTCGGATGACGATTAACGTTTCCCTCATTATGACATTTTCCGTTCCCCATTGTTAGAGTGACGTGCTTTCCCCCAATTGTCATTCTGACCTTTCGCGTCACTCCCTCAAGCCAGTATCCTCCGTCCGGCTTCGCCGGCCACCTCCTTATAAATAAGGAGGCTTACCCAATCCCTATTCTTACCGTTAGAACTCTTTCCTAAATGCCGGTTCGCATTAAATACTTTAAAAAGGAAAATGGAACGCAGCGGGGCTCCTTATCCATAAGGAGCTGGCGCACACAATGCGGCTGAGGATACTCGTTTGTCGTAATGACTCAAACCGCAAAAGAATATTTAGCTTGCAGCTGACGGCTCACAGCTGATGGCTTTTATCCTCATACCGGCTTTCCTCACCACGTGTACAGTTCCTTCGTGCGGTTCAGGATAACGATTAGCGTTTTCTGTCATTGTGGCGCTTTTCCCCTAATCATCATTCAGAGCTTTGGCAAGAATGCCTTGTGAGAAGAACGGGAAACGGAATAGTAACACAAAGTGAAGAATCTATTACCTTGAATGATATCTTACCGATTTTCCTCACTACGGTAGCAGATCCTTCACGTTCGTTCAGGATGACGATTAGCGTTTCCCTCATTATGGCGCCTTCCGTTCCCCATTGTTAGTGACGTGCTTTCCCAAAATCGTCATTCTGACCTTTCGCGTCACTCCCTCAAGCCAGTATCCTCCGTCCGGCTTCGCCGGCCACCTCCTTATAAACAAGGAGGCTTACCCAATCCCTATTCTTACCGTTGGAACTCTTTCCTAAATACTGGTTCCCATTAAATATTTTAAAAAGGAAAATGGAATGCAGCGGGGCTCCTTATCCATAAGGAGCTGGCGCACACAGTGCGGCTGAGGATACTCGCTTGTCGTAATGACTCAAACCGTAAAAGAATATTTAGCTTGTAGCTGACAGCTCACAGCTGATGGCTTTTATCTTCATACCGCCTTCCTCACTACGGTAATAGATCCTTCGCTGTCGCTCTGGATGACATTTTACCGTATTCTCCATCACAGCGGCAGATCCTTCACGTTCGTTCAGGATGACGATTAACGTTTCCCTCATTATGACGCTCTTTCATCCAATTGTCATTCTGAACGGGGGTACGAATGCCTTATGAGAAAGACGAAAAACGGAATAGTGGCATGGAGTGAAGAATCTATTACCTCTATGACGTCTTACCGTCTTCCTCACCACGGTAATAGATCCTTCGCTGGCGTTATAGATGATACTTTATCGTCTTATACGGGGATCATGGAGTCGGCCGTCAGAAGGAGCTGCTGGCGCACGCAGTGCGATTGAGGATACTCGCTTGCCGTAATGACTCAAGCCGTAAAAGAATATTTAGCTTGCAGCTGACGGCTCACAGCTAATGGCTTCTGTTTCATAATCCCAATTCTTCATTGATAATGACGACTTCCATGTCCATATTCCTCATCTTCTTGTAGTAGATTACAAGAGCGTTGCAGATCCGATCAGGCGCGCTGCAGTCACAGCATTTTTTGTAATTGAAGAAGGAACAGCCATTTTTATAGTGGTGCCGCTCTACGTTCTTTGGGGCGGCTACATTTCTTGCCCTGAAAATGGCGTTGTCCAAAGTAGGACAGATTTTATTCACACCGATAACAAAATACACTTTCCTGTGTCCGAAGAGGGAGCCTGAAATCCGGTTTCCCGTACCATCGATGTTTACCAGTTCGCCCGTTTCCGCTGCAGCGTTGGCGGATGTGAGGAAGACATCGGTCATGAGGCATTTCCTTGCCATGGAAAGAAATTGTTCCATCCGTTCTTTCGATGTGTAATCTTTGTTTTCAATATGCTGCACGTCATAAACTTCGTTATTCTCTGAAAGCCGTTCGTACATTTTCATGCTCTCCAGTGTCATGGAGTCGCCCATCCCAACGGTTTTACCGTGTATTTCCTGTGATAAATATGCGGCCGCTTCTTCCGCCGTTTCGAAAATGGTGCAGTCGAATCGGTTTCTTTTAAAAGCCCGGCAAATTTTATCCAGATCCATGGTTCCTCCTATGCATTTCTTGTTTACATTAAATTCTTTTTTACTTCATTATAAGAAATATAAAGATCGAACTCAATATGCGTAAGGGCAGACAAGGGAATGAGTCTGCATCTGCAGGGAATTTTCTGCTTGTACACAGATAAAAAATATTTTGTGGATTAAGTAAGACTAAAATATAATTTAGCATACATATAGGGGTATATGTGTTACAGGCAAATAATATGCATTAGAGAGGCTGCGTCTTGCAGGTTCGGCAAACATTTATGGATTTTTATTGCAATGTTAATATATTGTGATATAATGTGTATATTAAAAAGTGTGTAAAGTATCAATGTCGCTTTGGGGAGCAAATCAGGGGTACAGCTTAAAGGAAAATATCAGGGTATTTGAATTACCTTGTTTTGGCATGAATCAATGATTCCCCGATTCATGCTTTTATTTTGCCAACGTGGAGATGATAGGTGTGACAAACAAACAAATTGCTATGCGTCTTGGGCAGATGGTTCTCGTCCTTTTGGGAATCAGTTTTATTACATTCTGCCTGGTTATGCTGGCACCGGGAGATCCTGTCCGCCAGATGATTGCAGGGAATGAAGATATCGTGGTCAGCCAGGTGGAAATTGATGCACTTCGCCATGAACTGGGACTGGATCAGCCGTTCCTCATGCAGTATCTGAGCTGGATCGGACGGGTGCTTCACGGAAACTTCGGATTTTCATTTATGATGAAGAAGCCCGTGTTGGATGCGGTTCTGGAAGCTTTGCCTGCTACGGTTATTCTTGCGCTTGCTTCTTCCGTTTTTATGCTTTTGTTTGCCATTCCACTGGGAATATATACGGCAGTTAAGCAGAATACCTGGGCCGATTACATCATCCGTGGCTTTACTTTTGCGGGGGTATCTGTACCTAATTTTTGGATGGGGCTTATGCTTCTGTGGATTTTTGCTTTAAAGCTGAATCTATTTCCTATCGTTGGCGGCGATGTTTCTGTGGAAAATCTGATTCTTCCCATGGTGACGCTCGGCGTAGTCATGGCATCGAAGTATACGAGGCAGGTTCGCGCGACTGTGCTGGAAGAACTGCGGCAGGACTATGTCATGGGCGCGCGGGCAAGAGGATTTTCTGAGTCTCACATCTTATGGAAGGAAGTTCTTCCCAATGCGCTTCTTCCTCTGATAACGCTTTTGGGGCTCGCTTTCGGTTCTCTTCTGGGCGGTGCGGCCGTGGTAGAAATTGTATTTTCCTGGCCGGGGCTTGGCTTCATGGTGGTACAGGCCATTACATACCGTGATTTCCAAACCGTGCAGGCGGTTGTCCTTTGGATTGCTTTCATGTACATGGCCATTAATTTGGTGGTGGATCTGTCCTACAACCACTTGGATCCCAGATTGAGAAAGGCAGGTCAATAGTCCAATGGAAAATCTGATTAAAGGATTTAAAGAAAATAAGGCCTTTCGCGTTACTTCTCTGCTGGTGCTTCTTCTGATACTGATTACGGTGCTGGCCCCGGTGATAGCTCCTTATAATCCGCTGGAAGCGGTCATGCGGGATGCTAACGCGGCTCCATCTGCAGCGCATCTTTTTGGAACGGATAAGCTGGGACGCGATGTGCTGTCCCGTATCCTTTACGGAGCCAGCTATTCCCTGACGAGCGTACTTTTCCTGGTATTCCTTATTTTTGTGGTAGGTACATTCCTGGGGGTCATTGCCGGATATTTTGGCGGTATTGTGGATACGGTCATCATGCGGTTTGCGGATATGATGATTTCTTTCCCCGGCGTTATTCTTGCCATTGCTATTGCCGGTATTCTGGGAGGCAGTCTTGTGAATGCCATGATTGCCATGCTTTGTGTGACATGGACGAAGTATGCCCGCCTTTCAAGAAGTATGGTCCTGAAAATCAAGAAACGTGATTTCGTGGATGCCGCCATTGTAAGCGGCGGTTCTTCTACCCATATTCTCTGGGTTCATATTCTTCCCAATATCCTGCCGCTCATGGTCATCACTGCGGCGGCAGATATCGGTGCTATGATGATGGAATTGGCGGGATTATCTTTCCTTGGGTTCGGCAGCCAGCCTCCGGCGCCGGAGTGGGGCCTTATGCTGAATGAAGGACGCCAGCAGCTGCAGACCGCTCCATGGCTGATGATTTTCCCGGGGCTTGCTATTTTTATAACCGTTGTCGTTTTCAATCTGTGGGGAGATTCTCTCCGGGATGTCCTGGATCCGCGCCAGGACTGATCAATATGGTTCCTATCAGAAGGGATGGCTTTTGCCGCCGTTCTGCATATGTAACAGGTTTTGCCTAATTTATATTTTGTTTTAAGAAAGGAAGCGTTACATCCATGAAATCTATTTACAAGAAAGGTGCCGCATTGGCAGCAGCAGCTCTTATGACAGTCGCGTTTGCCGGATGCGGTGGCGGTGATAAGTCTGCATCCAAAGGACCGAAAGACACTTTGACCGTAGGTATCACCAACTTTGCAGATAGCCTGGAACCGACCGACAATTATTTTGGCTGGCAGGTTATGCGCTACGGCATCGGTGAATGCCTTGTCCATTTTGATTCCAAAATGAATGCGGAACCGTGGATTGCTGAAAGCTGGAAGGTATCTGATGATAAGATGTCCTGGACTTTCAAAATCAAAGATATCAAGTTTTCCAACGGTACACCGGTAACCGGCGAAGCGGTCAAAAAATCCATCGAACGTACCTTCGCAAAGTCTCCCCGCGCAAAAGCCATGTTTGAACTGGATCATATCACTGCTGATGGACAGAATGTCACTATTTATACGAAAAAACCGATTGCTACTCTTCCGGGCATGCTGGGGGATCCGCTCTTCATTATCGTTGATGTCGATTCCGATGGAAAAGTAGACTTTGCTAAGCAGGGACCAATCGGTACCGGCCCTTACATGGTTAAATCGTTCTCCAAGGCAAAATGTGAATTGGATGCGAACCCGAATTATTATGCGGCTGTTCCGTTCAAGCACCTGGTTGTCAATACTATTGATGATCCGAATACCCGTGCCATGGCACTCCAGAAAGGCGAAATTGATATAGCGGTCAATGTGGCTGCCGGCGACTTGGCACTGTTCCAGGATAAGAATAAATTCAATATCAGTTCCATTTCTTCTATCCGCGATGTTCTTGCCCGTATGAATGTCAAGGAAGGAAAACCGCTGGCGGATAAGAGAGTCCGTCAGGCGCTGCTTCGCTCTTTGGATCGTGAAACCTATGCCAAGGTGCTGCTGAAAGATACCTTTATTGCCGGTGGTCCGATGCTTCCGCCATCCCTGGATTATGACTTCGACGGATTGATGAAGGCGTATCCGGATAAATACAATGTGGAAAGCGCCAAGAAGTTGCTGGAAGAAGCAGGATGGAAAGACAGCGACGGAGACGGCTTTGTAGATAAGGACGGCAAGAATCTGGAGTTGGATTTCATTTTCTACTCCGGCCGTGCGGAACTTCCGCTGTATGCGGAAGCTACCCAATCGGATGCGAAGAAAGTCGGCATCAAGATCAACCTGAAGAATGTAGACTATAACGTACTGGATGGTATCGGTGTCCGTGGGGAGTATGACCTCCTGATTTCCAATATCCTGACCGAACAGGCAGGGGATCCGGAAGTATTCGTCAACCAGTACTGGAAGACCAATGTAGACGGCAGCAATCCGCAGAATGGTTCCGGATACAGCAACCCTGAATATGATGCGTTGTCTGATCAGCTGGCATCTGAATTTGATCCGGCTAAGCGCAGAGATATCATCATTAAAATGGAAAAAATTGTCCAGGATGACGCTGCTACTTTGATCTTCGGCTATCCGCAGACCAATATGGTCAGCAACAAGTCTGTCCAGAATGCCAATATTTATCCGTGTGACTACTACTGGGTAACTAAGGACATTACTCCGGCTAAGTAATTTCTATAGTGAGATATGCCTTTTCTCCACTGTCATATATCCGGCAGCGGAGAAGCGGCTTTCCTTCCTCTGAAATGGGGATGGAAATTCGGTACAGACCGTTTTTGTCCGGCCGTTGCCATGCTGTATCGAATTTCTGTTTCCATTTCAATTGAATTTATTATGAGGAGATATTCCCATGCTATTACAGGTAAGAGATTTAGGAATCGCCTATGGAAAAGGTGACCCTGTGGTCCGCCATGTATCTTTCGATTTGGATGCGGGGCAGGTTCTGGCTATCGTAGGAGAGTCAGGGTCAGGGAAAACTACGGTTATCCGTGCCATCCAGCATGTCCTTCCCGGCGGAGGGCATATTGCTGAAGGACAGGTCATTCTCAATGGAGAGGATACGCAGAAGCAGACAGCGGAAATGCACAGAAGCCTTTGCGGCACGGACGTGTCTATGATTTTCCAGGACAGCGGCGCCATGATGAATCCCATCCATACGATCGGAAGGCAGTATCGGGACTTTCTGGCGGTTCACGGGCTGACTGATGAAAAAGAAGCCCATGATCGGATGATCTCTATGCTGGAAATGGTCAGGCTTCCCGATCCGGAACAGGTTTTGAAAAGTTATACCTATGAATTATCCGGCGGCATGCGGCAGCGTGTCGGTATCGCCATGGCCATGTCATTCCATCCGAAACTGCTCCTGGCTGATGAGCCGACATCGGCTCTTGATGTGACGACACAGGCGACCATTGTCAAAGAAATGATGGAAGTGCGTAAAAATATGAACATTGCCATTATCATCGTTACCCACAATATGGGTGTCGCCGCTTACATGGCGGATAATATCATGGTGATGAAAAATGGCGAAGTGGTAGAATACGGGAAAGCGGAAGAAGTTATTTACCATCCGAAAACCGATTATGTAAAAATGCTTCTGGCGGCGGTTCCCAGCTTAGGAGGTAAGACAACAGCATGAAAGGCGGAGAAGAAATACTTCATATAGACAATATCTGTAAAAACTTTAACTTGGGCAGAGGAAAAGTTCTCAAAGCCTGCGACTGTGTGGATATCATTGTGCATAAGGCTGAGACAGTCGGTATCGTAGGGGAATCAGGCTCGGGCAAGTCTACCGTGGCTAAGATGCTGACCCGTCTATACGATATTTCTGCAGGGAAGATTATTTTCCATGGAGAGGATATTACTTGTTTAAAGGGGGAAGCACTCCGGCAGCATCGTAAGAAAATACAAATGGTTTTCCAGGATCCTTCTACCGCGTTCAATCCGAAAATGCGCGTCCGCGATATTATATGCGAACCGCTGAAAAACTTCGGCATGATAAAGAACAGTGAAGTTGATGCGAAAGCAAGGGAAATGCTGCGGCTGGTAGAACTTCCGGAAGAATTTTCCGACCGTTATGCCAATAATATGTCAGGCGGACAGCGGCAGCGTATCGCCATTGCAAGAGCTTTGGTACTGGAACCGGAAATCATCATTTGTGATGAAGCGACCTCGGCACTGGATATGTCCGTACAGAAAACCGTGATCGAACTCCTTACCCGGCTTCAGCGGGAAAGACAGGTAGCCTATCTTTTTATCTGTCATGATCTTGCCCTTGCCAATACATTCTGTGACAAAATCATAGTCATGCAGAAAGGGAAAGTGGTAGAAACGATTCGCGATCTGACACTGGCAAAAGACCCGTATACGAAAAAACTTCTCGCTTCTATCTTTACCATTGAAGAAGGAAAGAATAAAGTCCTGCCTGATGAACTTTTTGCCTAAATGTTATGGAAATGTGAAAACTGGCTTTATAAAGAGCCGGTTTTTATGTGCGTGAATTGATTTTATGGATGTATTTCCGGAGTGGAATTTGATTGTTTTACAGGTAAATGAATATATTTTTACGAATGGTAAGAGAAATAAAAGGATTTTAAGACAGTGTGATGATAATTACTGAAGGATACATAACGAATTTATTGACAAATTATTATGAATGTGCAGATAATATAAGAAATCTTCCTGTAAAAGAATTAATGCGCCGACAGGGGGAAAAACGTTTTAAGAGGACAGATCCACAAATCAGAGAAGGGAGAGTCTCTTGTTTTTTCGTTCATTTCATTTTCGCAGGCGAAACATGGGAAAGCCTTGCCGGAAATCAATGATATAGAATTTCATTTATTGGTTAGGGGAAGCTGTTTGGGAAAATCGGCTTTTCGCAGCCGGAGGAGGAAAAGTATGAAGAAAAAGAACACGGCGCTGGCAGGGGCTTTATTGCTTGTGCTGGCAGGATGGAGTGCAGCAGATGCGGCGGAGATCTATACCTTGGATCCCATTATTGTTACGGCGGAACGTACAGATACGAAAGAATTAAAAACACCGGCAGCGGTGGAGATTATCACGGATAAACAGATTCGTGAAACCGGAGCCGCCAATATGCAGGAAGCACTCAAGTTCTCCACAGGTATTATTACCAGCAGCCAGGGGCCCCGCGGTCTCTCCCAGGGGACAATGACGGCAAAGGCGGTGATCCGCGGCGTTGAAAAAGGTACGCTCGTTCTTGTCAACGGTGTTCCGATGAATCAGAGCGGCATGTACAGTCTTCAGGATATTGCTTCCGATTCCGTGGAAAAAGTAGAAATTGTCCGCGGAGGCGGTGCGGTTCTTTATGGTTCAGAAGCCAGCGGTGGTGTTATTAATATCATCACCAAAGGGACAAGGGATACCAAGGTAAAAGCGGGCTTTGGCAACTATGGACAGCAGAACTATGCAGTCAGCGCGCAGGCAGGGGATAAATTCGGGATTACTTATTCCTATGACCACATGGGGAAAGTAGATCATATTTCCCATCCTGACGGCGGCCGTCCGGCAGGGATGTATTACAATATCATCCGTGCTGAGCATAATTATGTAGACTGGCGTTACAATATCACTGATGGTCTTTATTTTACCCATGCGTACTCGGAGAACAACAGCCACTATGTATACCGTTATGACGGACGCAACGGAAAGAATAAAGGGCAGCCCGGCCAGGATATGATTTACAAGACCCGCGAAAACGTGGCGGGGCTTCATTATGATAAGGATGACCTGAAAGCGGATTTTTACTATCATAAGAGAGATATGTCCACCGGTAAGAGCAAAACGGAAGTAGCGCCTTACGCGAAAAGGGGAAGATATGACCCCGACAAGCGGATTTTCACAAAGACAGAAAATAATGATGAGACCATTGGGTTCAATTTGTCCAACCGCTGGCATTTTGATAAGGGTTCCGTCCTTATCGGCGGTGATTTCCGCAGGGACATGGCGGACGTTGTCAATGGAAATACTTATCACTATGCGCGCAATATGTACTCTCTTTATGGACAGCTGGAATACGATTTCACCGGGGCGACAAGGGCGAACCTGAATCTTCGCCAGACCTGGGTTGCAAAAGATGATGCAGGAAATAGGTATGACAAATTTACGCCCGAACTGGTTCTTATGCATGATCTGAGTGAAGATACCATGATTTATGCCAAGGCGGGAAAGTCATTCATGATGCCGACTTTCAAACAGCTTTATGGCGGCGGCAATGTCATCGCCTCTCCGGGACTTCGTCCGCAGACAGGAACCCACTATGAAATCGGCGCAAAGAAAAATATAGGCAAGTCATCCTGGCGCCTGGCCGCATTCCACTACAAAATCAAGGACAGCCTGGAAGCAAAAGTCGGCGCAGGTGTAGTGGGAGATATCAAATATGCCAATGAAGATGTAAGAAATACCGGTATTGAACTCGAATGGACAAGAAATGAAAATGAAAACCTGTCCTACCACACGGGACTGACTTTCGGGCATCCGGAGAAGCAGGAAAGGAAGGCCGGCGGTACAACAGGGGACTGGCATGATTATTACGGCAAAGTGCAGTGGAACGGCGGCATCGTTTACCGAACCGGCAAGCTGACAAGCGCTTTTGAGTTTGCTTATCTGGGGAAACGTATTCGTGACTACACGCCTTACAAATCATTCAAGAGCCAGTTCTTCACTGACCTGAACTTTTCTTATCAGGCAAATGAAAATGCCCGTTTCTTCCTGAATATTGATAACCTGTTCAACCGGCATGACATCATTTCTTCATCTTCCTCCACGTTCTATAATCTGGGACGCAACTTCCTGGCAGGAGTGGAATATAAATTCTGATGTGAGAATTGAGAAAGCTGTGCATATGCATGGCTTTTTCTTTTTGAGGAATAAGTCTATTATGAAGAAAACATTTTTTATGATTGACATATGATTATGTAAAGTAAATAATATAAGTGGCTTGCATAAAATAATAATAAGCGAAGCATTTATATTACTCACAGGGGTGATGAGAATTTCATAAAGAAATTCCCTTTATGGTACGCTCATTGCTTTTTTATTGCTTTTCATCATGCAGGATAGGCGAAACATCGGACAGCTTTCTTCTGCTGATGATAAATACATTGTTTTTATATGTATTAGTTCACGCGAAAGGATGGGGTGCGGCAAATCATTTAGCGGTATGGAAAAAAATATTATCAGAGGAGGAATGATGATGAAGAAAAATCAATTATTGGCAGGTGCAGTATTGCTGGCACTTACTGGCTGGAGTGGAGCTGCGGCAGCAGATCAGGTTTACACGCTGAATCCTGTCGTCATTACGGCGCAGAGGATGGAAACGACAGAAATAGAAACGCCTGCGACGGAGACGGTGGTCACCGCTAAGAAGATTGAGGAGGCAGGTTATAAAAATGCTTTTGATATCATTGAAAGCCAGGTGGGCCTTACCAGTACAGGTTATGGAGACGGCGGTCAGGATTTCGGTTTCAGTTCGGGACGTACGGTTATCCGCGGTTATGACAGAGGTACTCTTGTCATGGTAGACGGTATCCCCATGAACCTGAAAAATTACAATTCTCTTGACGGGATTCCTGTGGAGATGATTGAAAAGGTAGAAATTATCAAGGGCGCAGCAGGAACGCTGTACGGCAGCGAAGCGATGGGCGGCGTGGTGAATATCATTACGAAAAAGCCTGGGCAGGCAAAACAGGGAATTTCTCTCAAAGGAACCGTGGGAAATTATTATAAGGATTTCGGTGTAACTTATGCAGGCGACCGTTTGCTGGTGAGCCTGTCGAAGGAATATTCTGACGACTATACACGTGCCAATGATTTTCCCCGTGGATCCAGTATTGACTGGTGGATCGGGAAAGGACAGAAAAACCGTGCTGCTGTTGCAGGCAAGCTGACGGATGAGTTGTCTTTCAATTTCATGTTCCAGGACGGCACGATTACAAGGGGCGGCATCAAAACGGGAAGAAGGCCTGTAAAGTATGATTATACCTATCAGGACAGGCGTATAACTACGGGATTGTACTATCAGGGGAAAGACAATGGAGTCAAGGCGACGCTCGGATACAACTACCGTCAGGCGGACGGCTGGGACCATGTAAAGAATGCCAGAATATCTGCCTCTGCCGATCTGGAAAGTTATATTGCCGATGTGCAGAAAGAATGGAAACTTGGCGAAAGGGATACCTTGATCACGGGATACAGCTTCAAGCGTGAGGATTATACGAGCCTTGTTAAATCATCAAATAAGGCACACCGCACGAACAATGCGTTGTATTTGTCGTGGGATCATGCGTTTAACGATCGTTTCAGCACGACGGTGGGACTGCGCGGGGAAATGATCGACGATCCTTTTGATGATCAGAGGATTATCAATCCCCAGTTCCAGACACTGTATAAAATCAATGACACCACATCGTGGTATATCAACGTGGGGCGCGCTTTCCAGATGCCGACCGTTGATGCTTATTTTAGCAACAAGGCTGCTGCCGGCGGGCTGAAGCCTGAAAAAGGCTGGACTTATGAAACCGGTGTGAAAAAGCTTATCGGGGATAAAAGCAGTTTGAAATTTGCCGTGTACCATATGGATTTTGACAACAAACTCGGCTGGTCTGATAAAGATCCTCTCACCGGGCTCCAGCATGCTATCAATAAAGGAGAGTTCAGAAATACCGGGGTGGAAGCGGAATTTGCAAGAACCGTAAATGCCCATTGGGATTATTCTTTGGGACTGGGGTACGGCAATCCGGAAATCAGGGATCCCTCGAAGAAGAATTCCAAATGGGAGCAGGATGCAGGCCGTATTGATATAGCTGCTGCGCTTACATACCGTGCGGATAAAGTGCGGAGCACGATGACTTTCAAGTATCTCGGTGACCGTGAATGCTACTCCATTTATGGGGATGTACCGTCCCGTATCCGTCTGACATGGAATACGATTTATGACATAACCCCGCGGGATACGGTTTCCTTGACCTTGAACAACCTCCTGGATCACAAGAATTACGCAAACCGTTATGGAAACTTGGAACTCCCTCTTAACTGGAGACTTTCTTATTCCCACAGATTCTAAAAAACGGCAGGCAGGCTGACATGGGATAAAGAGGATAGACAGATGGTGTGGGTTTTCTGTTGACGGAAAGAATTTTTCATGATACGATGACTGCACAATCTAAAGGATAGGAAGAACTGACGGATTCTGTGGAATTGACCACGTGAACTTCCTATTTCGAAAACAAGCCGACCGTCTGGGCAGGGAAACCTACTCAGGCGGTTTTGCGCTTATTGGTTTCCCTTCATTCAGCTAGTAATGGAGGGGATTATATGAAAAGGAATCGTTGGCTTATTGCGCTTGCGGCGGCAGGCATTCATATCTGCATCGGCAGTGTATATGCCTGGAGCGTTCTCACGAAGCCTGTTATGGCGGGAATGGGATTATCTCTTTCGGAAACTACGTGGGCGTTTTCTATTGCCATTTTATTTCTTGGGCTTTCCGCAGGATTTCTTGGCGGTATTGTGGAGCGTCTTGGCCCGCGCAAGTCGGGACTGGTTTCTGCCTGTTTCTTCGCCTCCGCCATGGTGGGGACGGCATTTGCCGTTTATGTAAAGTCGGCGGTGCTTTTGTACCTGTTTTACGGATGTATCGGGGGGATCGGACTGGGAACAGGGTATATCACTCCGGTATCCACGCTGGTGAAGTGGTTTCCTTTGCATCGCGGCTTTGCTACGGGTCTGGCCATTATGGGATTTGGATTTGCCGCTCTTATTGCGGGCCCTGCTATGCAGTACCTTACTGTGACGGTGGGGCTGGCGGAGAATTTCCTTATTCTTGCCGCGGTCTATGCGGCGGTGATGGCGCTTTCTGCATCTTACCTTCGGGCGCCCCGTCCGGGAGAGGTGGTTCCCTGTCTTGAAGATGTATTGAAGGCGGAAATGGAGAAAGGAAAGAAGCGTACTGTCCTCGGCCCGCAGCTTACGCGTAAGGAAGCGATGCGGACATGGAAGTGGTACGCTTTGTGGTGGATTTTCTTTACAAATATTACTTGCGGAATCGGTCTTCTTGCCGTCGTATCTCCTATGGCACAGGATGTGATCGGTATGGCACCGCCGGAAGCGGCATCCTTTGTAGGAATCATCGGCGTCGTGAATGGTGGGGGGCGTATTTTCTGGTCTACTGTTTCTGACTGGATCGGCCGCGGTGTGACATATATGATTTTCTTTGCTTTTGAAGTATTTGCATTTTATCGTCTGTCGGATATAACGGACAGCTTTGTATTCCAGTTTCTTGTGCTTGCCGTTATCAGCTGCTATGGCGGCGGATTTTCCTGTATGCCCGCTTTCCTTTCCGATATTTTTGGTGTCCGCCAGCTGGCGGCTATCCATGGAAGCATTCTTACAGCCTGGGGGATTGCGGGGATAGCAGGACCAGTCATATTGGCACTCATGAAAGAGGCGACCGGCAGTTACAGCGCGACACCCAGTCTTTTTTCGGGAATGCTTGCCCTTGCTTTCCTTATTTCTCTACTTATTCATTGGCAAAATGAAACGGAGCGGAAGAAGTGGAGCGTATCTGCCGGAAATAATTGATTTGTCCGTTTATGAAACAATGACGGCGGCTTTCGTCAGAGTATCCGTTCCGTTCATTTCAATTATAGGTGGTAAGGAGAATAAAATTCCTTATGTACAGTCTTATTTATTGCAGCGTATTTTCCATGATGGTAAAATAAATTTGTATCTTTAACATATGAAAGTCGTAGCGTAACAGCGATGAGCAGTTTGGAAGGGGGAGATCGTATGTTTAGTGTAGCAGCACCGCAGGTGCGGGGGAAAAGCGCGCAGGACAACATTTTTGCGGCAAATAACAGGGCCGTGGCTTTGGCTGATAAAATCGGCAAAGATAAAGTCATTAACGGGACGGTAGGATCCATTCTTGATGAAGACGGAAATTTAGTGGAGCTTGAGGTGGTAAAGGAAGCCTATGCAAGGCTGACACCCCGGCAGATTATCGCGTATGCGCCTATCCAGGGATATGAAAAGTTCCTGGAAAGCTGCATTGACCAGTGCTTCGGAGAGTCCCGACCGGACGGATACATTAATGCCTGTGCGACTCCGGGCGGTACAGGCGCGCTTCATCATGCCATCCATAATTATTCTGCTGATGGGGATGAAGTTTTGATTACCGACTGGCATTGGGGCGCTTATGATTCTTTGATTGACTATCCGAATCGCAAGGTTGTTTCATTCCGATTCCTTACAGAAGACGGTCATTTCAATGTGGATGCTTTCAGGGAAAAAGTAGAAGATATTCTGACACGCCAGAGAAATATTGTCATCATCCTTAACGGCATCGCCAATAATCCCACCGGATACTGCATGAGTGTGGAAGAGTGGCAGGCGGCGGTGGATGTGCTGAAAAATGCTGTGGAAGGAAAAGATAAGAATGCGGTTCTTGTCCCTGATGTGGCTTATCTGGATTACAGCGGTGAAAAACAGGAATGCCGCCGCTTTTTTAAGGTGTTTGGCGGACTTCCCAAAAATATTTTAACCATCGTGGCTTATACCCTGTCCAAAGGATTTACCCTTTATGGCCAGCGCCAGGGGGCGATGATCGGCATTACTTCTGATGCTGATGTGGCAAAGGAATTTGTAGACATCAACCAGTATGCCAGCCGCGCAACCTGGTCGAACTGCAACAGTGCCGCCCAGAATGTAATGATTGATATTTGCAGTGATTCCGCAAAGGTGGCAAGGCTGGATGCGGAAAGAAATAAATATTTCAAGCTGATTGGTGAAAGAGCGGCCATCTTCATGGAAGAAGCAAAGGATGCAGGTGTGAAGTTTGTCCCCTATATTTCCGGGTTCTTCATCACGATTCCGCTGGAAGGCGCGCAGAAAGTCTGTGACTGCCTTGAAAAGGACAATGTATTCCTCGTTCCTATGAAGAAAGGAATCCGTCTTGCCGTTTGTTCCGTATCCAAGGAAAAGATGAAAGGGCTTGCGGCGAAACTGGCGGCAGCCATAGAAACAGCGGGCGCAAAGCAGTAAGTTTCGAAGCAATTCAGAAATATATTTGGAAGACGATTCTGCGGCAGATTTGCCTGAGAGAATCGTTTTCCTCTTTACAGGAGGACTCACCATGGAAAGCTTATTCGCGGCAGTGAATGCCGTACTTTCTTTCGTTACACCGGTATCCGATTTCTTTTGGGACTTTCCTAAGATGTTCGGCTTTTGGAAAGCAATCCCTCTTTTAGGACAGTTCTCACTTGCCATTATCGTCCTTGTAGGATCCGGGCTGTATTTCACTTTCCGACTCGGCTTTATACAGATTCAGTGTTTCAGCCGGGGCGTACGTACGCTTATGGACAATCACAGTATCCGTACGGGGATTTCCCCATTGGCTGCTTTTTGTCTGAGTACGGCCATGCGTGTGGGGCCGGGAAATATTATCGGTGTAACCGGAGCGATTGCCGCCGGCGGCCCGGGGGCACTTTTCTGGATGTGGGTATCCGCGTTTTTCGGTATGGCGACTGCTTATACGGAAAGTACCCTGGCACAGATATTCAAGGAGAAGCGGGGGAAAGAATTTGTGGGAGGCCTTCCATTCTATGCGCGGTGTCTCTGTGGGAACAAAGTGTGGATCGGCGTGGCACTATCGCTGGTTTATATCGTGTATGCCATGATGTGCCTGCCTGCACAGGGCTTTAATGTCGTGTCTTCCGTCGGAGCCATGGGAAGCATTCTTTCAGGAAGCACTATTCCTGTGCAGTCTGTTTTTTACTACGTGGTGTCCCTTGTTGTCATTGTACTGGTCACGGTCATGGCTTTCGGGGGAATCCGCCGTATTTCCGCGGTCAGCAATAAACTTGTTCCTGTCATGGCGGTGATTTATGTATTGACTGTGGTGTCCTTGATTCTGATTAACTTAGATAATGTCCCTTATTTCTTCAGCGCAGTTTTTAAGGGGGCCTTCACTCCTGAAGCTGTTTTCGGGGGAGCTTTCGGTACGGTTCTCATGCAGGGCGTGAAGCGTGGCCTTATGTCTAATGAAGCCGGTCAGGGGACTATCACGATGCCTGCGGCTGCGGCGGAAGCAAAACATCCCTGTGAACAGGGAATCATTTCTGCCATCGGTGTATTCCTTGATACGCATGTGATTTGTACGATGACAGGCTTTATCGTTATTATGGCTCATCGATGGGCTATGGAACCGGAAGCGTGGAAAGCGGCAGGGACATATCCGAAATTCCTTCTTTCTATCGGCTCCATGACACCGGGCGGATTGAATGAGCTCGTTATGATTTTGGTATCTGTCTGTTTCTGCCTATTTGCATATACCTGTGTGATCGGATTTATTACCTTTTCGGAAATTTCTGCAAATCGTATTTCCAGTTCCCGTCCTTTTATCCACTTTATCCGCGGGATGGGCGTTTTTGTTGCTGCTTTTGGCATATTCTGCAATATTGCAGGCTATGACTTGTCCAACTTGTGGGCGTTCTCCGATTTGGGGAATATCATCATCGTATATTGCAATATCCCTATGCTTTATATAGGTTTCCGCTATGTGATGAAAGCCACGAAGAATTATAGGGAATCTGAAAATCCTGTCTTTAATTCCTCCGTAATCGGCATGGAAACGGAATATTGGGATAGGGAAAATAAAAACTGAAGCGATATAAAAAGGCTGTGCAGCTAAATGCACGGCCTTTTTATACTGGATTATTTTTCATTATTTTGTGGAAACAGGGAAAGTAAATCCTTGAGGGACAGTGTCTCCTTTCCTTAGGATGAGGAAATCTTCATCAAACTGATTTTTGGCAATTTTTTTCAGAATACCATATTGCCCTTGTGTTTCTTCTACGGTCCCGTTTAATATGTGTGCCATTCGCCGGACATATTTCCGGACTGGGGTAAGATCATAACAGCCGGTGTCGATAATGTAGAACTGATTGATGCGGCCGTACAGTTTTTTTATAAATTCCGCAGCGCCTTCTTTGCCCCGTTCCGCTTCCAGTTTATCCAGGTCAAGGGGAGAATTACGGGTAAAGTCCAGCCAGCTGTCGGTAAAGAAAACGCCTTCGTAATTTCTTTCCAGCGTTGCGAGAGAGTTGCCGGAAAGAAGAATATCCAGGCAGTCCCGTGTCCGTGGAATCACAATTTCCGCCGTAGTTGCTGTGAGTCCTATTGTACCGCCGCCGCATCCTGATGTGCAGATGACGATGCGATCTACCTGACAGAAACGGTCGATCTTATCCTGTACATAAGTGTGGAGGAACTTGGGGTCTGTATGGACTTCTCTTGGAAGAAAGAAAATAGGGGTGTGATTGTTATTCTCTTTCATGGCGGCAAGCAGCTCTTTTCTTAATGTAGAGCAGGCGAAGATGATTGTATTCATAATTTCCTCCATTATATTTCTTTTCTTATATTGTAATGCAGGGGTAAGGGATTGTTAAATCGGGAAATAAAAAATCCGACCGAAAAAAGGTCGGATTTTAAGGTAAAAATTATTTTGAGTACAATTCGACGATGAGCGTTTCGTTGACTTCATCTTTGTAGGGGAGTTCTTCACGCAGCGGTGTGCGGACGAGTGTCGCGGACCAGTTGTCGAAGCTCTTTTCTACATAGGGAAGGTCGAAAGACTTCAGTTCGAGGAAAGCCTGTTTGAACATTTCATTGGTTCTGTAGGCTTCTTTCAGGGTAATCACCTGTCCCGGACGTACCGGATAGGACGGGATATCTACTTTCTTTCCGTCAACGGCGATGAGACCGTGGCTGACCATCTGGCGTGCCTGGCGGATGGAGCGAGCGAAGCCTGCGCGGTATACCAGGTTGTCCAGTCTTGTTTCGAGCAGGGACAGCAGGTTTTCACCAACGACGCCGGACATTCTTCTCGCTTTATCATAATAGCGGTAGAACTGTCTTTCCAATAAGTTGTACAGCGCTTTAACTTTTTGTTTTTCTGCGAGCTGGAGACCGTATTCAGATATCTTCTTCTGACGGGTTTCAGCGAGCTGCCGTTTTAACGCTTTCGGATGGCCGTAAATGTTCATGCCAAAACGTCTGCTGGTCTTAAAACGGAGATTCTTGTTTGTTGCCATTGTGTAAATCACCTCTCTAAAAAAATACAGCTGTGGAGCTGTTGAATAGCTTTATAATTATATCTGAATAAACTCCGGCTGTCAAACCCGTTGAGTTCCTTCGGATAGGATCCAGGCAAATAATTTTTTTCCTCTTGCTGTTTCTTTCTTATGGAGCCCTATAATTTCCGGGGCGAAATCAGGGTATCGATTCATATACTTTTCCATGAAGAGAAAGTAGGAAATATCGTCCTGTGTCCATTTCTCTCCCGCCGTGACGGCGCAGATGCCGGGAGGATAAATCATGGCACATTCGAGGGCGGTTTTTCCTTTCAGCCGGGAAAGAGGAAGGAGTTTTCTGTTTCCTCTGACGAAGGCTTCCGTGGCTTTTCGCCCGCTGCAGGCCATTTCCCTTCGGCGCCGGGTGAAAATGCTGTTTTCCAGGCGGGAAGCATTCTCTTCTTCAAGGAAGTTTTCTATCTGCCTGCCCAGTTCAGCGACGGTCATATCGTAATCTCCGGCAAGTTTTGGGAGGATTTCTGAGACGGGACGATGCCATGCGTTGTTTTCAAATTCCGTTAATGCGGAAACGAGAGCCTCTGCTTTTTCTTCCCGGTCTCCTGGCTGGATGAGGAAGAGGAGTGTGTGGAGCCCGCATTTTTCAGGGGTAATATTCCTTTCCTGAAGATAGAGGGAAAGAAGCATGGCAGGGTATGGACGTCCTTTTCTGTTCGTGGTGAGAAGGATTTTGCACGGGTCGATCCGTGTGTGGGAGAAGTGTTCTTTTTCATTTTCGCTTTCTCCATACTGCCAGAAGCGGGGAGCGGAAAGTATTTCTTCCGTAGAATATGTTTCCCATAGCCGTCCGTCAATGATACGGGGGAGCAGGGGGGCGACACTCTGGCAGGTGGTAAGGATTTTCTTCCGCAGCTCTACGGCGAAGCGGGCAGCATTCTGACAAAGAACTTGCCCATATTTTCTGTGAAGAAAAGCATTCATTTCGAGAGCGGAGAAGAAGGGAAAGTAAGGACTGGTGGAAATATTCATGAGGAAGGCGTTGTCTAAGACATCGTCAGGAAGATACCTCTTTTTACCGCGAAGGTGGCTGTCCTTTTTCAATATCTGCGAGGTTTGTGAAAATCCCGCCAATTGTTTATGGACAGAGTGGGTGACGAGAAGTCCGGGATCTTTATCTGTGAGGGCCAGGGTGAGGGGAGACAGGCTTTCGGTCAAGGAAAGGAACTGTTCATATCCTGCCCATGCGGAGTCAAAGAGAATATAATCGCAGAGATTTCTTAATTTCATGATAATGTATTTCGCATCGGCTATGAAGCCGTCGTAGGTGGCAAACTGGATGATGGCAAGGCGGTAGGGCCGCTTTTTACGTTTGCTTTCCGGTGCAAGACGTGCCGCTTCTTTCCGCAGATGTTTTTCGTTAAGACTGTGTCTGTCGATACCGCTGATGATTCCGCTTTTCAGCCGCAGGGAGTCCAGGAAGGCGGGAATGGCGCCGCATTGGAGAAGGGCGCCCTGATAAACGGATTTATGATTGTTTCTGTCAAGAAGGACGAGATCGTTTTCAGAAAGAAGCGCCTGGCAGCAAATGCGGTTGGAGATGGAAGTGCCGTGGAGGATAAACCATGCCCGGTCTGCGCCGAAGGTGTCGGCTGCCAGTTTTTCTGCCGCCCCCGCCGCGCCTTCATGGGAAGATGGGTTGCCGGGGTCATTGCCTGAGTCGGACATATCGGCGGCAAACATGGCATTTCCATAGAAGCGGGTAAACGCTTTTCCTTCTTCGGTAAGGTTGTAAAAGGCTCCGCCGTGGTGGCCGGGCGTATCAAAGGGAAATTGTTTTTCTTTTGTGTGGTTCATGAGGGCTTCTGTGAAAGGAGGAAGCCTGCTTTTTATTTTCTTATCCATAGGGATCTCCTTTTTCTGTTCTTCATTATATACTAAATACACGGGGGCGGTTTGTTTGTGAATGTATATCCACTATGATAAGATAGAAATTGGAAAATTGCCGCTGACGGAGGGGTTATGGAAATAACAGGAGGCAGCTACGTAGTGAGTATTCCGGTCTATGAGGGGCCGATGGATCTGCTGCTGCACTTGGTATCGAAAAACAGAATAGAAATCCATGATATTCCCATTCATGAAATTACCGACCAGTACTTGGAGTATTTAAATCAGGCGCAGGTTTTTAATCTGGAGCTGGGAAGCAGTTTTTTTACGATGGCGGCGACGCTGCTTTTGATTAAATCAAGGACGCTTCTTCCGAAACGACGGCAAGAGGAAGAAAGTGAGACGGAGGATCCCCGCCGTGAGCTGGAACGTTCGCTGGAAGAATTTAAGCGGATGAAAGAAATCCGCGCCCATATCGAGTCGCTCATACGGGAAGAGGAAGTGTACCGCACGAAAGAGCCTGCTGAAATAAGGAGCGGGCTGTATACGGGAAAGATTTCTCTCCAAAAGTTGTCGGCCGCGTTTTTTGCTCTTTATGAATCGCTGAAGGAAGAGGAGACGACGATTATGGAGCAGGAGGAGGTTTCTCTGGATGATGAGATAGAGGAACTCCGTTTTACGCTGCGCCGAGAGAAAGCGGTAGGACTGATGACATATTTCCGGGGGAAGAAGACAAGACTGCGCCTCGCCGTGTCGCTGATGGCGCTTTTGGAGCTTCTCCGCACGGGGGAAGTTCTGCTCCGTGATACGGTGTCGGGGCTTATGATAGAAGGAGGACGGCCATGAGAGGGCTGAGCCGTTTGGCGGCATTGCTGGAGGCATTCCTTTTTGTCAAAGGAGATCCGGTGACTATGGAGGAATTGGTAAGCACGCTGGGAGAAAATCCCGATGAGATTGAAAAAGCGCTTGCCCTGCTGAAAGAAAGATATGGAAAGGATGACTCCGGGATTACGCTCCATGAAACGGGGGCAGGCTGGTCTCTTGCAACGAAGAAGGAATATGACGCATGGCTCACAGAAACGTTGGGGAAGCAGACGCCTCTGTCAGGAGCGGCGCTGGAAACTCTTGCGGTCATTGCCATGAAAGAACCGGTGACACGGGCAGAAATAGAGAAGATCCGCGGCGTTTCGGCAGGACGCATACTGGCGGCGCTTCTTGAAAAAGAGCTGGTGGAAGAACGGGGGCGGCTGGAGGTGCCGGGACGGCCTATCTTGTACGGAACAACCAAACAGTTTCTGAAATGCACGGGACTGTCGAGTGTGAGTGAATTGAAGATGAAATGGGCCCATGCGCCGGATGAAGGAGAGTTGTTTTGAAGGAACGATTACAGAAAATATTGAGCCATGCAGGGGTCTGCTCCCGCCGTAAAGCGGAAGAATTGATTCTGGCAGGCTGTGTCCGTGTAAACGGCAGGGTCGTCAGGGAACTGGGGACGGAGGCGGACGTCTGTACGGATAAAATTGAAGCCTTGGGTGAAATTGTGAAGCCGGAACCGCTCCGCTACTATTTATTCCATAAGCCGGATCGTGTGATTACTTCCGTTTCCGATCCTGCGGGACGAAGAACTGTCATGGATTATTTCCGCCGTGTGCGGGAACGTGTATTTCCCGTGGGAAGACTGGATTACCATTCGGAAGGGCTCCTTTTGGTGACCAATGACGGACAGCTTGATTTTATTCTGACCCATCCCCGCCATGAAGTGCAGAAGGAATATGAAGTGGTAGTTCGCGGGAAGTTTTCTGAAAAACTGGCAAAGAAGATGGAAAAGGGTGTAAAGATTGACAGCGGTGTGACTGCGCCCTGTAAAATCGAAGTGCTCGGCTATGACGCGGAAAAGAATAAAACAAGGCTCCGCATGGTGCTCCATGAGGGAAAGAATCGTGAGATCCGCAAGATGATGGAAATCTTCCACTATCCGGTTTTTGAATTGAAGCGTATCAGGTACAGTTTCCTTACGCTGGATGTGAATCGCGGGCAGTACCGCCGTTTGACTGCTGCGGAGGTAAAAAATCTTTATGAGCTCCACCGGTAAAAAAGTCGCCATTATCGGCGGCGGCGTGGCGGGACTTTTGGCGGCTGTCACAGCAGCCGATCACGGGGCAAAAGTCCTTCTTTTTGAGAAGATGGACAAGGTCGGGCTGAAAATGGGAATCACTGGCAAAGGCCGATGCAATTTGACGAACAACGCGCCTATTATGGATTTCATCGCCATGACACCGGGAAACGGCCGTTTTCTTTTCAGCGCTTATAAGCGGTTTAATAACATGGATTTGCTCTCCCTTTTCCATACATGGGGGTTGGAAACAAAGGTGGAGCGGGGAGGGCGCATATTTCCCGCAAGCGATGATGCCCAAGAGGTCCGCCATCTTTTTATGCGTCTTTTACATGAAAAGCAGGTCGATGTCCATTTAAGCGAGCCTGTTCTCCATATACAGACAAAGAAAGGATGCGCTGCCGGCGTGGTAACGGGCAAGGGAACTTATGAAGCGGATGCAGTCATTCTTGCCACCGGCGGCAAATCATATCCCCGTACAGGTTCCACGGGCGATGGTTACCGTTTGGCCGGAGAACTGGGGCATACGGTGACGAAAATCCGTCCTGCCCTGATTCCTCTTGCTTGCGCAGAACCGTATTGCAGAGAACTGCAGGGACTTTCCCTTAAAAATGTGACTTTGGCGCTGGTAGCAGGGGGAAGAAGGAAATCAGAGGCTTTCGGAGAAATGATTTTTACCCATTTCGGGATCTCCGGCCCCATCGTTTTGACACAGAGCGACGTGGTTACGCTTTGGCTGTCGCAGGGGTATCAGGTGACAGGTTATATTGATCTGAAACCCGCTTTGACGGAAGAAGTTCTGGATCAGCGGATTCTCCGTGATTTGCAAAAGTTCCGTTTGAAACAGATGGGCAATGCTTTGTCGGCGCTGCTTCCCCGCCGTTTGATTGATGCGGTGATGAAGCTGGCAGATATCCCCGCAGAAATTCCTGCGGCGGCGCTGAAAAAAGCACAGCGTATTCATCTGCGGCAGACAATAAAAAAACTGCCTCTCACTATTACAAAGGCAAGACCGATTGAAGAGGCTATTGTAACGGCCGGCGGTATTTCTACAAAAGAAGTTAATTCTTCCACCATGGAATCGAAGATTGTCCGCGGACTTTATCTGGCGGGTGAAGTACTTGATGTGCATGCGTTTACGGGAGGATATAATTTACAGGCCGCCTTTTCTATGGGGCGGATGGCGGCGCTTTCAGCAGCAGGAGATAAGACAGATGCGTAAATTAGCTATTGCGATTGATGGACCGGCGGGGGCGGGAAAGAGCAGTGTTGCCAAAATTCTGGCGGCAAATATGGGGTACGCTTACCTGGATACCGGTGCTATGTACCGTGCGGTGACTTACGAAGTTCTTCGGCGGGAATTGACAGAAGAAAAAGATATCGTCGCACTGGCGGCAGGAATGGACATGACAGTGAAACCGGAAGCCGACGCCATGCATGTGGTTGTCAACGGACATGATGTAACGGATTATATCCGCACGCCTGAGGTTTCGGCGAGGGTGTCTGCCGTTTCCGCTTTGGCGGGCGTCCGCGCCGCCATGGTAGGGATACAGAGGCGCCAGGCTGCAAAAGGCGGGATTGTTTTGGACGGAAGGGATATCGGGACGACAGTGCTTCCTCATGCGGATGTAAAAATATTTCTTACGGCATCCGTTCACACGAGAGCGCTCCGCCGTTTCAAAGAAATGACGGAAAAGAATCCGGGCATGACTTTGGAAGAGGTGGAAAAAGATATCCGGAAAAGGGACTGGCAGGACAGCCATCGTGAAGTATCCCCTTTGAAACAGGCAGAAGATGCGGTCCTTTTGGATAACAGCAGACTTACGCTGGAAGAAACGGCTAAAGCGATTATGGAAATCTGTGAAAAGAAATGGGAAGTAAGGCGGGCAAATGTTTAAAAAGATATTTTACAGCGTGGTGAGAGTGCTTTTCAACGGACTCTTTTTCGGCATTTACGGTCTCCACGTGGAGGGACGGGAAAATATTCCCAAGGAAGGCGCAATTATCGTGGCGCCGAATCATAAAAGCAATTTTGATCCGCCTATCGTTGGCGTGGCGTTTAAAGACCGCATCATCCATTATATGGCCAAAGAAGAGCTCTTTAAGAATCCGATTTTTGGGTACATTCTCCGCCAGTTCGGCACATTTCCCGTAAAAAGAGGCTCCATAGACCGTATGGCGATCCGACGGGCGATTCTGGAACTGAAAGAAGGCAATGCACTTGGTATATTTCCTGAAGGCACACGTATACAAAGGGAAGGACTCGGCCGTTTTCATTCAGGCATGGCGTCCCTTGCCTTCATGAGCGGAGTTTCTATTCTCCCCGTGGCAGTGGTAGGTTCTGTAACTATGCCCCGCAAATGCGGCCCTCTTGCCGTGCTCATCGGGAAACCGATTGAAGTAAAAAAGCAAAGAGCTGATGATGAAGCAGTGGATGCTTTGAATAAAAAAGTCAAAGAGGAAATACAAAAACTAACTGATGAGTATATGGAGAAGATAAATACTAAATAGGTAAAGAACTTTTTTATAGCAGACGGTAGTTTTTAGTTATATGTAAGGGGAAGTTGGAAAAAATATATCAATGAAAATTTATAAAGCAAGAGTGATGGGGTTCTGCTACGGCGTGCGAAAAGCGATGGAAATCGCGGAAAATGCTGCTGTTTCAGGACAGAAGACGGTTACTTTGGGGCCGATTATCCACAATCCCCAGGTCGTGGCAAGGCTTGCGGGGAAAGGGATTTCTCCCGTGACGAGTACTGATGAGATAACCGATGAAACAGTGATTATTCGTTCGCATGGAATAGGGCCTTCGTGTTATAATAACCTCAAGCGCAAAAAATCAGTTTTGCTTGACGCGACTTGTCCTTTTGTGAAGAGGAACCAGGAAATAGCGAAAGGGCTGGCGGCGGAAGGCAAAAAGATTGTGCTTGTCGGTGAAAAGAAGCACCCTGAAATGCTGAGCGTAGCTGAATGGGCGGGTGAAGCGCCGTACATCGTGGAAACGATGGAAGACGTGGAAGCCTTGCCGGACCTGGACGAAGTCCATATTGTTATACAGACTACATTCTCCCTTTCTTTGGCAGACCGCCTGATTACCGCGATCAAACGGAAAGCGGGAAGCGTGAGCGTCCATAAGACGATCTGCAATGCCACGTCGGACAGACAGATGGCGGCAGGAGAGCTGGCACGGAATGTAGATGTGATGATCGTTATAGGCGGCCGCAACAGTGCCAATACCGGCAGATTGGTGGAAGTCTGCCAGGCGGAAGGAGCCGTTACCCATCATATTGAAACGGCGGCGGAACTGAAAAAAGAATGGTTCCACAGTCAATGCAAAGTTGGCATCACCGCCGGTGCATCCACACCGGACTGGATCATAGAGGAGGTATTTTTTATTATGGAAGACATGAATGAAATGCTGGAACAGGAAGAAATGAACCTGGATGTACACAAAGGCAGCGTTGTAGAAGGGAAGGTAGTAGACCTGACCGATGACAAAGCCTGGATCTCTTTCGGATACAAGACCGAAGCCGTACTTCCGCTTCATGAATATTCCTATCCGGAGCCCGCATCCCTTAAAGATGTACTGCAGGTAGGAGACTCGCTTCGTGTGCAGGTTGTAAGCAGTGTGAAAGAAGACAGCACGATTTTTGTTTCCAAGATCAAGGTTGACCGCCTGGCAGACTGGGATGTGGCTAAGGAAGCCTTTGACAAGGGGGAACCGGTTGAATGCGAAGGTATCGAAGCAATCAAAGTCGGCCTGCTTGTACAGCTTAAATCCCTGCGCGGCTTTATCCCGCTTTCCCAGGGGGATCTCCGTTTCGTTCATTCTCTGCAGAGCCTTGTCGGACAGAAATTTAAAGCCAAGATTCTGGAAGTGGATCCTACAAAGAACCGCCTCGTCCTTTCCCGTAAAGCCGTTCTTGAAGAACAGCGCACGGGTGAGCTGGATGTCATTGAACAGGCTTATGAAAACGGCGAAGTGCTGAAAGGTACCGTGAAGAAAATTATGCCTTATGGCGCGTTTGTTGCGCTGAACGGTATTGAAGGCCTGCTTCATATTTCCGATGTGTCCTGGAGAAAGATTTCCAAGGTGGAAGATGTTCTCCAGCCGGAACAGGTGATTGACGTTAAGATTAAGTCTTTTGACAGAGAAAAGCAGAGAATTTCTTTCAGTCATAAGGACTGCCTTCCGAATCCATGGGAAACTGCTGTCAAAGACCATGAAGTGGATGATATAGTCGGTGCAAGAGTGGTAAAAATCCTTGAATTCGGCGTTATTGTAGAACTGGAAGACGGTCTTACCGGCCTGCTCCACATCAATGAGATGACACAGGATCATAACAAGAAACCGGGCGATATCTGCCGGGTTGGCGATGATCTGACTGTCCGTATCATCGGTATAGATGAAGCCCGCAAGAGAATCAGCTTTTCTCTGGTAGAAGCTCCGGTTCATGAAGAGGCGGAAGTCGAAGCGAAAGCGGAAACGGAAACAGAAGAAAAAATTGAAGAATAACTGATGTAAAACCAATAAGACCCTGAGAGGAATTTCCCCAGGGTCTTTTTACTGCGGGAAATAGGCAGAAACTGAAAATATAAACCTTACTGAATACATGCCGTTGACATATAAAGGATGGCTGCTTATAATAAAACATAAATTATAAAGCGAGGTCGTTATGAACAACAATCATATCCGTATGCAGGTGCTTTGCGCACTTTTCGCGGCCTTTTGCGCCGTTTGTTCTCAATTAACAATACCCATCCAACCGGTACCGATTACGTTGGGAACGTTTGCTGTGCTCCTGGCGGGGGGATTTCTCGGTTCAAGGTATGGACTGACGAGCATCGTTATTTATCTTCTTCTTGGTGCCGCAGGCGTTCCCGTTTTTGCCATGATGCGTTCCGGTGTTTCTGTCATAGCGGGACCGGCAGGAGGATTCATTGTCGGGTTTGCCGTGATGGCTTTTGTTACCGGCCTTATTTCCGAAAATTTCGGATACGATTTCAAAACAATGGTTCTTGCTTCCCTATGCGGTACCCTGGGCTGTTATATTTTGGGGATCGCTTGGTTCATATTCCTTACCGGTACAGGCGTATGGTCAGCGTTTCTGCTCTGCATGTTTCCGTTTTTTCCGGGAGATCTGGCAAAGATTCTGTTGGCTTCTTTCCTGGTCAGTAAGTACAGAGGCCGTTTGATTCAGGGATAGTAAGGTTCATATAAAGGCAGGAGGTCCTGCTTTTATATTTTTGAAAAAGTAAATCGAAATATTTGCATAAATCGATAAAATAAGATATAATGAAATCACAGAAATTTTAACCGCTTCCGATGCAGGGAACTGCAGGAGGCTGTCGTATATGAAAAAGGAGTTTATCATGGCTTTTGTATTACCGGACCTGCCCTATGCATTTGACGCTTTAGAACCGATTATTGACGCAAAAACGATGGAAATCCATCATGGCAGGCATCATGCGGCTTATGTGGCAAATTTGAACAAAGCAGTGGAAAATTATCCGGAATGGGCCGAAAAGTCCATTGAAGATGTTATCATTCATCTGAATGAGGTGCCGGAAGCGATTCGCACGGCTGTCCGTAATAATGGAGGCGGCCATTACAATCACAGTCTTTTTTGGAAGATGATGGCACCTGTCGGGCAGACAAAACCGTCCGCTTCTCTTTTGGCAAAGATCGATGAGTCTTTCGGCTCTTTTGATGAATTTAAGAAGCAGTTTGCAGCGGCTGCCACAAGCCGTTTCGGCAGCGGCTGGGCATGGCTCGTGGCAGATGGCGGCAAACTTGATGTCCTATCCACGGCCAATCAGGACTGCCCGCTGGAGGACGGCAAGAAACCGATTCTCTGCCTTGATGTGTGGGAACATGCCTATTACTTGAAATATCAGAACCGCCGCGCCGATTATGCGGAGAACTTCTTTCAGGTTGTCAACTGGGACTTCGTGGAAGAACTTTTGGGAAAAGCATAATTTACCGGATCAAAAAAAGAACTTCCTTCAGGGAGGTTCTTTTTCGTGGATCCATGACAGAAATATTTCATTTGGAAAAAATAAAAGTCTGAAAAGGAGAACTTCTCAGACTCGAATCACTGGAGCCGACAACAGGATTTGAACCTGCGACCTACGCATTACGAATGCGCCGCTCTACCAGCTGAGCTATATCGGCATTGACAAGTTATATTCTACTTATAGGAAGAGAATTTGTCAATATAAAAGGAATATAAACCGCTTATTTCTTTTTGCTGACCAGGAAACCGGTACCCTGCTGGTTTGCCATAATGACGATGTCGCTGATTTGGACACGCTTCGGGCGGTTCACCGCAAAGACGATTATATCGGCTATATCTTCCGCCTGAAGGGCATCGATACCTTCATAAACGGCGGCAGCTCTTTCCTTATCGCCATGGAAACGAACTTCGCTGAATGGCGTTTCCACGATACCCGGCTGGATGGTAGTGACTTTGATGTCGCTGTCTATGACTTCGATACGGATGCCGTCACTGAAAGTTTTTACCGCGGCTTTGGTAGAACAGTAGACCGCGGCTCCGGCGTAAGCGTAGAGTCCCGCTGTGGAACCGAGGTTTATGATATGCCCCGTGTTCCGCTTGAGCATGGCGGGAAGGAAGGCACGGGTCACAAGGAAGAGTCCTTTGATGTTTGTGTCGATGGTTTGGATGATATCATCGACATCGTTGCTGCTGTACGGTTCGAGGCCTCTTGCGAGTCCTGCGTCATTTACGAGGACATCGGGGGTGCCCGTTTCGGAAAGGCAGCGGCCGGCAGTGTTTTGTACGGCATCCTGATCTCTTACATCGAGGGGATACGGCGTGACTTTGACTCCATAATCTTTTTCAAAGCCGTTCTTGATGGCATAAAGTTTTTCCTCGTTTCTTGCGGCAAGAGCCAAATCATAGTCGTTTTCTGCAAGTGCTTTGGCGGTAGCCAGTCCGATGCCGCTGGTCGCCCCTGTGATAAATGCAAGTTTATTCATACTGCCTCCTTCAATTGTTTTCCTTTATTATATTATGTTTTGCGCCGGAGGATAAATTCTTTTACAATAGGAGCAGGAGGCATTTATGAAAGAAATAGGATATGCGTTATTGGCGGTGTTATTGATGGCGGGATGCGGGTTGGACAGCGGGGAGAAAAAAACGCCTGCTGCAGAAGACATTCCGGCGGCACAGGAAATAAAAGTCCATGAGATCCCGGAGGCATCAGAGGCACTGTACCACAAAGCGGCGCAGGCTTATGGGAAAGGACACCGAACGGAAGCGCTCCGGCTGGCTAATCAGGCAATTAATGAGGATGGAGAAAATTATAAGGCGCTTTCTCTTAAGGGAATTATTCTTGCCTTCGATATTTCTCCTGATGAAGGGATTCCTTTTATTGAAAAGGCGCTTTCCATTTCACCTTCCTATGTACAGGCTGATTATGACATGGCCGTTGCTCAAAAATTAGGCAGGCATTATGACGAGTCTATCGTGTATTTTCAAAAGGTTCTGAAAGCAGATCCGCAGAATACATGGTCTTACTACGGGATCGCTACGAATTTTGCGGATAAAAGGGATAGGGAAGAGGCATTGGATTATCTGGAGAAAGCGGTCATCCTTGGAGGACAGGATGTCGTTTCCGCGGCCTCTGTGCAGGATCACTTTGCTTTCCTCCGTGAGGATGCGGAGTTTAAGAGAATATTGCAGATGAAGCAGGAATAAAAAAACAAAATGCCGACCGACAGTGGTGGGGCATTTTGTTTTTTAGCTATTATTTTTTAAATGCTTCGGCCAGCTGACCCAGCCCTTTTTCTAAAACGGATTTCGGGCAGGCGATGTTGAAGCGGAAAAATTTATTTCCTTCCGGGCCGAACATGGAGCCCATGTCGAGCCAAAGCTTTGCGTCGTAAAGAAGTTTGTTTTCTAATTCTTTATCGGTGATGTCATATGCGTTGCAGTCGATCCAGAGAAGATAAGTCCCTTCCGGCTCGATGAGTTTCATTTTTGGCAGTCTGCCGGCAAGGAATTTTTTAGTAAAAGCAAGATTGTTTTCGATGTATTCCCAGACAGCGGCAAGCCATTCTTCCCCGCCGCGGTAGGCGGCCTCGGCTGCAATGATACCCATGACATTCGGGCGTTCATAGCCGAAAGAATCAAGGACGGCTTTAAATTTATTTCTGATGGACTCATTGGGAATAAGGATGTTTGATGTCTGGAGTCCTGCGATATTAAAAGTTTTACTGGGGGCGGTGCAGGTGACAGACCTGTCCGCCGCGTCTTTGCTGACAGAGGCAAAGGGGATATGTTTGTGCCCTTTGAAGACGAAGTCGGCATGGATTTCGTCACAAATGACAGCGACATTGTACTTTCTGCAGATTTCCGCATAGGCACGCAGCTCCTCTTTCGTCCACACACGGCCCACGGGGTTGTGGGGGGAGCAGAGAATAGCCGCCTTTACCTTGTAGGTTTTAATTTTTTCTTCCAGATCGGCAAAATCAATTTCATAATGGTCGTCTTTAAGAATAAGGGGGCTGTTAATGAGTTTTCTGTTATTCTGTGTGATGGCGGCATGAAAAGGATGGTAAACAGGCTGATTGATGAGGACGGCGTCATTTTCTTCTGTCAGAGCCTTTACGGCGATGTTGATGGCGGGAACGACGCCGGGAGTTTTGATGAGCCATTCCGGGCGGATATCCCAGTTGAAATGTTTTTTCTCCCAGCCGGCGAGCGCCCGGAAATAAGAAACGCCTGTGTCAGAGTACCCGTAAATACCATGCTCCACGCGGTCACGAAGAGCATCGGTGATGCAGTCCGCCACTTTAAAATCCATGTCGGCGATCCAAAAGGGGAGTGTATCTTCGGGTACGCCGTATTCTCCGGCGAAATCATATTTAAGGCAGGTCGTGTTTTTTCTGTCGATGACGGTATCAAAATCAAATCGTTCCATAAAGTTCTCCTTTCATGAGAATCCATGCCCTTATGATAGCATGAACGGTTCTTTTAAGAACAGTTCCATGAAAGGAAATATATAAAGGCAAATGAAAACCGGGCAGCCCATGGTCAGCAGGAAGCCCGGTTTTGTGCATTATTTCTTTATTTCCCCGCCTTCCACGACAAGATCGTCGGGATTGACGGCACTGCCGTAAACGGGAGCCAATGTGGCTTCGTAGTTTTTGTGAAAAAAGTTTTCTTCGCCTAATTTTTTAATTTCATCATTGATATAGGCGAGGAGTTCTTTATTTCCTTTCTGTACGGCAGGAGCGATGGTGTCCAGATCGCCGAGAGAAGTGATGCCTACCTTAAAGTCCGGATTTTTCATTGCCCAGGCAAGAACTTCCGTATTGTCCGTGGAGAAGGCCGCGCCTCTGCCGTCAAGAAGGGCGTTGAAGGTTTCTGTATACTGGTCAAATTTCAGAAGTTTTACTTCAGGGTGGTGCTTGGCAAAATAGGTTTCCGCTGTCGTTCCTTTGGCGACGATAAGCAGCTTGTCTTTCAGCTGGTCAATGGATGTAATGTTGGCTTTTGCCGGAGAAACAACGCCGAGGGCGACTTTCATATAAGGCAGGGCGAAGTCCACCTGCTCCGCTCTTTCCTTAGTGACAGTGAAATTGGCGAGGACGATATCTACTTTTCCCGTTTTCGCGTATTCTACACGGTTCGCCGGTTCAAGGGAGATATATTCCGCTTTTACGCCCAGGTCTTTGGCGAGACGCTCGGCGAAGTATACATCATATCCCTGATAATTTCCATCCTTGTCAATGTAGCCGAAAGGCGCTTTGTCACTGAATACGCCGATAATCAGCTTTCCACTTTGCTTAATGTCCGCGATGGAACGGAAAGGGGGTTTCTGCGCAGCCTGTTTATCATCGGAGTTTTTGCTTCCGCAGCCGGTGGCAAAGGCCATGGTGAATACGAGCGTAATGGCGGCGAGGATGTACGATAGTTTCTTTAACATGGGGATCCCTTCTTTCTACTGGCTTCTTTCATATCTGAATGAATGTAAAAACTGTTTCGTTCGTTCCCGTTTCGGGTGATCAAAGAGTTCAGACGGAGTGCCTTCTTCTTCGATGACACCCTGATCAAAAAAGAGGATACGGTCTGCCACGGCACGGGCAAATTGCATTTCATGGCTTACGATGAGCATGGTCATGCCTTCTTTTGCCAGCTCCATGATGACGTCTAAGACTTCCCGCACCATTTCAGGGTCAAGGGAAGCGGTGACTTCATCGAAAAGCATGATTTCCGGCTTCATGATGAGAGCGCGTATCATGGCGATGCGCTGTTTCTGCCCGCCTGATAATTCTCCGGGACGGGCGTTTTCTTTGTCTTCCAGTCCGATTCGTTTCAGCAGCTTCCTTGCTTCGGCGGTGACTTCTTCTTTTTTCCGTTTCTGCACTTCCATAGGGGCAAGGATGATATTCTCCAGAACGGTCATGTGAGGGAAAAGGTCATAGCTTTGGAAGACCATGCCGATATGCTGGCAGATAGCGGCTCTTGAGACGGAGCCATCGGAAATATTCTGCCCGTCCAGTTCCACTTTTCCTCCCGAAAGCGGCTCAAGGCCGTTGATACATCGCAGGAAAGTGGATTTGCCGCAGCCTGACGGTCCGATAATTACGACGACTTCACTTTTCTTTACATCAAGAGAGATGTCTTTTAAGATAAATTGTTCTCCAAATTTTTTGCTGAGATGCTCTGTGTGGAGCAGGATGTTTTCTGCCATATCAGTCTGTCCATTTCTTTTCCAAATAGGCCGCCATTCGGGAAAGCGGATAGCAGGTGAGGAAGTAAAGGAAAAATATTGCGGCGTAGATCCAAAGCGCCGCGTCGGGAGCGGTGTATCTGTTTGCCTCAATAATCTGCTGGCCTGTTTTCAGCATTTCCACGACACCGATGAGGACGACGAGAGAGGTGGTCTTGATGATCCGCGTAAACAGGTTGATTGCCGGCGGAAGCAAGCGTCGGAGCGACTGGGGGATAATGATGAAGCGGTACATTTGCCGGCGGGAAAGGCCTAAAGCTTCCGCGCTTTCGTACTGGCTCTTAGGGATAGAGATAAGCGCGCCTCTGACAAGATCGCCCATTTCTGCCGTTCCCCATAAGATGAAAACGATGATAGAGGCAGCAAATCCGGACAGGTTGATATCGAATGCTCTCGTGATGCCGAAATAGGCGATGAAGAGAAGGACAAGCTGCGGCATGATGCGAATAAACTCCAGGTAAAATCGGGAAATAAGTTTTGCAGCTCTGTTCTGGAGTGTCATGAAAAGACCGGTAAAAAGGCCGAAGATCACGGAGCCGATTACGGAAAGAAGGGATATTTCCACGGTCGTCCATAATCCGGAAAGAAGGCGCAAACCGTTGCTGCCCTCAAACAGGATCCGTATCCCTGTATGATCCATGACGGAGCCTCCTTTCCAATAATGACGCTCCCGCCGAAATGGGGAGAAGGATGATGAGATAAGAAATGACGAGCATCCAGAGAGTTTCGTCAGTCTTATAGTAAAGTCCGATGAGGTCTTTGGCGATGTACATCAGGTCAGGCACTGCGCAGACGCTGAAAACAGAGGTTTCTTTGATAAGAAATAAGACGTTTGCGCAGAGAGGAGGAAGGGAAACGGTAAAAGCCTGCGGAAGAAGTACGAAACGGAAAATCTGATGCTCCGTAAGGCCAAGGGCGGCTGCCGATTCATATTGAGAGACAGATACAGACTCAATTCCGCTTCGGAGGGCTTCCGCCATGTAGCTTCCGCCAAGGAAAGTGAGTCCTACGGCGGCGCAGGTTTCACCGGAAATATGGATGCCTGCCTTTGGAAGACCGAAGTAGAGGAAAAAAAGCTGGACCAGGAGAGGCGTATTTCTTGACAGTTCCACATATGCCGTGGAAAGGGGAAGAAGAAAAGGAATTTTTCTGTATTGGATCACGCTGATGACAAGTCCTGCAAGAAAAGAAAGAAAAATACCGGTTGCGCCGATACCAAGTGTCGTCCATGCCGCCTTTGCGAAAAGGGGAGCGTATTTCATCATAAAATCAATATCCAAGATAAGCTCCTTTAGAATGGCGCCGCCTTTTCTTTTTGGCGGCAATCTGATGGAAATATCCAAAATAAAAACGGGAAGCCTGCGCTTCCCGCTGATCCGTTCCTGCCATTCAGTTAATCATATCATTGGCAGAAAGTGTATAAAAAGGAGCGCACGCAAAACGGACATGACAGCAACATGCCATGTTACAACAAATCACCATTGCACGTGCCTGATAGTCCATCGTGGTACTTCCTTTCCGCATTTCTGCTCAATTTAAAGTCATGGTAGCATGATAAATTTGAAATGTCAAACTGATGTTTGAAAAAACTGAAATGCTTACTGCACATTACATGTTTTCATAGAAAAAATGTCTCCGGTCTGTCATAATAAAAACAGCAAGCCAAAGGAGGAATGATTATGGAATTTGATGAAGTGCTCGCTTTGCGGAAATCTGTCCGCCGCTATACAAAGGAAATCGTTTCGCAGGAAGATGAAAAAGCCATACTTGACGCGGCCATGGCTTCATCCGTGGGAAAACATAATGACGGCGGATACAATCTTGTCGTAGTAAGAGACAGGGAAATACTTGACCTTATTGCAAAAGAAGAAAAGGAAGAAACCGGAGGCGGGGATCCGCTTTTTGGCGCGCCCCTGCTGTTTCTGATCTGCCGCACGAAGGAAGCGGTGGATTATCTCATGCGGTATGACGCGGGAATCATTGCGGAGCATATCCATCTTAAAGCGGCGGAATTGGGGCTGGGGTCTGTTATTCTCTTCGGCTTTATCCGTCATTTAGGTGAAAACGCGGAATATATCAAAAAGATGAATTTGCCGGAAGGCGTTTATCCGCTTCTGGGAGTCGCTGTCGGACATGGTCCGGGAAGCGCGGTGAAACGGAAAGACGACAGACATTTCAAGGTACTCCGTATGGAATAATTGATTTTCTGTTGACAGAATGGAATATTGATGGTAGAGTAAGGGACAACTTAAGGCAATGAAGAAAAGAGTAGGCAGTCCGAATACGGCAAAGCGAGTCCGGAGAGTGTAAGCGGATACGGATAAGGTGCTGAAGTGCATTTCTGAGTCCGGCGGATTGAACGAGCAGTAGATCTTCCCGGGTACTCCCGATACAGAGTCAGGGTATAGAGGATTTTTCCCGGTACCCGATGAGGTGTATGTGGTGACATATGCACAAAATTAGGTGGAATCACGGGTCTCTCGTCCTATATGGGCGGGAGATTTTTTGTTTACAGAAAGGATGATGAAGATGGGCAGATTGATCGCCAGGGAACTGGACAATATGAAATGGGGATTTTACAGCTGTCTCCTCTTTATCGGAATTTCTTCGCCCGCGTTTCATCAGTTTTACAAAAAACAGTAATGCAATTGTATTTAAAGGAGGACCACATCATGAGAAAAAGTCTGAAAATTATTTCCGCATTAGCGGCTTCCGCTATGATTATCGGAGCCTTCGCCGGCTGCGGCGGTGAAAAGAAAGACGCGCCGAAAGCGGCGGATGCGGGAAATAAAACAGCAGTAAAATTAGTCGTATCCAGCACGGAGCGGCCGATTGCCTGGCAGGATGAAGATGGAAAAATCCAGGGATTTGAATATGATATATGGCAGGAGGTAAATAAGAATCTGAAAGATTATACGCTGGATATTAAAGCGGTGCCGCCTGAAACGCAGGACGTCATGATGGAATCGGGCGATGCGAAAGTCGCTTCCGGCGGTTATTACAGAACACCCCGCCGTGAAAAGGACTATATCATTCCAAATACGCCTATTGGGGCAAGTTCTGTCATGATTTATGTGCTGAAAGACAATCAGAATAAATTCTCCAATCTGGAAGATGCGGTAAAGAACGGCAAACAGGTACCGAATACACCGAATGGCGGCATTTATAAAGTCCTCACCGACTGGAACGCCGCTCATGACAATCTCATGAAAGAAGTGCCGATTCAGGACGGGCTTACCGTGGCGGATCGTTTGCAGTCCCTCAAGACAGGGCAGTATGATTTCATGGTATACCCGGATAACTTCGGTGTGGAAGAAACGGCGAAAGCTATGGGCATTGAAGTTGTGACAGTAGGCAAGCCGATTAAAGTCAATGAAATCGTTGTTATTGTAAATAAGAAAGAAGAAAAACTGGCGGCGGAAATTGACGCGGCGCTGAAAAAACTTACTGATGACGGTACGATTGCCAAACTGTCGGAAAAGTGGTACCACAGAAACCTTCTGGATAACCTGAAAGAATTAAAGAAATAAGGAACGGAGTTCATAAGCTGGAAGCCGTTACCGTGATACAAAAGCTGGTAAGACGTCAGCAGAGTGACAGATTCTTTGCTCAGTGTCACATTGCCGCTTCCCTGCTTTCCCATAAGGTATTCTTGCGTCCGCTCAGAATGACGATTGGAGGAAAAAGCGTCATAATGAGGGAAACGTTAATCGTCATCCTGAACGAATGTGAAGGATCTGCTACTATGGTGAGGGAATCGGTAAGATATCATCAGTGTGACAGATTCTTCGCTTCGTGTCACATTGCCGCTTCCCTGTTTTCTCATAAGCATAAGGCATTCTTGCGTCCGCTCTGAATGACGATTGGAGGAAAAAGCGTCATAATGAGGGAAACGTTAATCGTCATCCTGAACGAATGTGAAGGATCTGCTACTATGGTGAGGGAATCGGTAAGACGTCATCAGGGTCACAGATTCTTCACTTTGTGTCACATTACCGCTTCCCTGCTTTCCCATAAAGTATTCTTGCGTCCGCTCTGAACGACATTGAAGAAAAAGGAACGGCAGATCCGATTAATAAGGGTCTGCCGTTTTTGTGCGGTGCAAGCAAAGTATAAAGAATATTTTATAAGAAAAGAAATGGACTTTTCCCGTTGGGCAATATGATAATATAATATAACTGCAAACAATTTATGACAGTAAAGGAATAAGTATGGAATATCCACGGATTGGAAATATACAGCTGGACGGGTTTGCCCTGCTGGCCCCCATGGCAGGGGTGAGTGACCTGGCGTATCGTGTTATTGCCCGCAAGATGGGCGCCGCCCTTACGACGGCGGAAATGGTGAGTGCGAAAGGGCTTTATTATCATAATGAGAAAACGAAGGATATGCTGAAAATTGCGGAAGAAGAACATCCCGTATCTCTCCAGCTTTTTGGCAGTGATCCCGCTATTATGGCACTTGGGGCGAAAGTGATGGAAAAGGCTGGCGCTGATATAGTGGATATCAATATGGGATGTCCCATGCAGAAGGTTGTAAAGAATGGCGACGGTTCAGCATTGATGAAAAATGTGCCGCTGGCAGAGGAGATTATTTCAGCTGTAGCGGCAGCGGTGAAGATTCCTGTTACCGTAAAAATGCGTCTGGGCTGGTCGCGGGATACGATAAATGCCGTAGAATTAGCAATAGCGGCAGAATCGGCGGGGGCGGCAGCCATTACGGTCCATGGTCGGACGCGCGAAGATTTTTATGCGGGAACGGCGGATTGGAGAGAAATCAAGAAGGTTGTGAATGCTGTCCGTATTCCTGTCATTGGAAACGGGGATGTGGCAGACGGCCCTACGGCAAAAACGCTGATAGAGGAAACAGGATGTGCGGCAGTTGCTATCGGCAGGGCAGCATGGGGAAATCCGTGGGTTTTCAGGGCGGTGAATACATATCTGGAAACAGGAGAGATTCTTCCCGGGCCGAGTTGGGAAGAACGCCTTGCCATGGCACGGAAGCATCTGCATGGATTGTGTGTTCAGAAGGGGGAGAGGATTGCGGTCAGGGAAATGCGGGCTCATGCGAGCCGATATTTCCATGGGCTTCCTAAGGCGACCGTACTCCGCAGGGAGATTATGAAAGCGCTTACGGAGGAAGAATTCGGCCGTATCCTTACCGGGTATGAAGAGGAATTGGGGTTGGAGGAACCGGAAGCGTAGCAAGGAGGCGGAATGACAGTCAGAAAGAATTCATCAGCCATGGTTTTTATCTGCCTGATGGGGGTAGTAAGTTTATTTGCCGACATGACGCAGGAAGGGGCACGTGGGATCTTTGGCGCATACCTGGGGATGATGGGGGCATCTGCGGCGATGGTGGGATTTATATCAGGGTTTGGCGAGTTGGCAGGATATGGACTTCGGCTCGTGACCGGGATCATTGCAAGCCGCAGCGGGAAATATTGGGCAATGACTGTCGGCGGCTATGCGCTGGCGGTTCTTTCCATACCCTGTCTTGCTTTTGTGCCTGAGGGAAACTGGGTGATGGCGGCATGCTTTATTATTTTGGGGCGGGTGGGGAAAGCAATACGGCAGCCTGCCAAGAGTACTCTTCTTTCTTATGCCGCATCCCGGGAAGGACTCGGGAAAAGTTTTGCCATTCAGGAGTTTTTAGATCAGCTTGGCGCATTCCTGGGGCCGGTGTTGATTTTCTGGGTGTTGTCTTATTATGGAAGCCGGGGGATGGAAACGGCTTACGGGAGAAGTTTTTTGTTTCTCGGTATACCCGCATTTTTCTGCATAACAGCGGTTATTTTAGCTAAAATAAAATTTCCCGATCCTGAAAAATTTGAGCCGGAAGTTAAAGAAACCCCAAAGGCACATCTTGATTTCCGTTTTAAAATTTACATGGTGGGAACTGCTTTATTTGCTTTCGGTTTTATTGATTTTCCAATAGTGGCACTGCATGCAGTGAAATCAGGGCTGGCGGGGGAAGCTGAAATTTCCCTGCTGTATGCGGCAGCTATGGTGGCAGATGCGTTTTCCGCTTTGTTTTTTGGTTGGATTTACGATAAGTACGGTACCGTATCCCTCGTATGGTCTACATTGCTGTCGATGCCTTTTGTGTTTTTTATCTTTATGGCACCGTCTTCCTGCTGGTTGTATGCCGGTGTTCTTCTTTGGGGCATAGGTATGGGGGCGCAGGAGTCTACACTGAAAGCGGCCGTAGCTGCTATCATACCTAAACACGAAAGAGCGGTGGGGTATGGAATTTTTGAAACGGGATTTGGTGTATCCTGGTTCGTGGGCAGTTTTCTTTTAGGGATCTTGTATGATATTTCCATTTTATGGATGGCGGCAATATCAGTGCTTATGCAGGTGGCGGCAGTACCGTTCTTTTTCTGCGCGAGATGGAAAAGAGAGGCTGTCTGATGAAGAATGCCCTTATGGAAGAAATAAGGGGGCCGTCTTTCTCATGTGGACATATATTTATTTTCAGTTTTTCTGAGAATGCCCGTATGCTTCCTTTTTTATCTGCGGGTACACTTTTAGCAAAAATATTTATAAGGATGGATCGAATGGCATTTGTTCAATATATAGTACAAAAAAACGGCTTACGCAAGCCGTTTTTTATGTACTATATTACTGCTGTCCGGCAGGTTCTTCCGGCGGTTCGGAAAGAGTTACGTCAGAACCCGGAAGGGAATCGGGTTCCAAATTGCCCGCTTCTTTAACCGGTGCTGATACTTCCTGCCTGTCTTCTTTTTGATGCTGTTTATTTACATCTCTATTGTTCCGTTTTTCATGCCTTTCCTGTTTTTCATAATAATCGTTTTCGCTTTCCCTGTTATGGCGGTCTTTCTTATCGTGCTTCTTTGAGGAGATATGCTTTTCCTGCTTCTCGTGTTTGTCCTTTTTATCGTGTTTATCATATTTGTTGTCTTTCTCACGTCTGTTTTCTTTGTGGGACTTATCCTTGTGCAGGTTGGCTTTGATCAGAGGCCTGTTGTCATTCATCCATTGCTGGTAAGATCCCAGGTCGTTGACGGCAAAGGAACCTATACCGGCAGTGATCGAAATGATGAGTGTAATGATGCAGATGATGATTTTTTTCATGATGGTCACTTCTTTCTTTTAATATTTTACTGATTATTGACAGAGATTTCTTCAGCAGATTCCGCAGGCATTCTGGATTCATGGAAGGCTTTTCCTTCCTGCCCCGCGAAGAAGAGGGCACAGGCGGTAGAGAGTCCGGCTCCGCCGACGGCCGCCAGGGTCAGAGGGTGCATGGAGGGAAGTGGTGTCATCCATGGGAATGGCTGGTATTGTACGGCAAGCATGTATATGGCAAGCAATGTGATGGAACCCACAGCGGCTGCCGCTATGCTGCAAATGACATATAATATGCGGGAAAGAATGTCCGCAGCGGAAGCTGTAAGCGCGGGGAGATGGGTAGTGAACCGTGCCAGCTGTTTCCGGGTATTCTGTCCGACACGGTCCATTACAGTCCCTGTATTCTTAAGCAGGTTCTGGGAAAGCCGCATGGCGAAACTTTTTTCTGTTAAGAGTCCTTCCTGGCGGTAAAAGCTATAAATTTCTTTGGGAGAGCCAAGTTCTTTGATGATATCTTCATCAGAGAAGCCAGCATCTTCCGCCACATCAAAGTGGGCATTGTAGTCGGCAATGATATCAGCCGATTCTTCTGTGGAGCTTTTTTTAGATAGTACTGCAGTAAGCTCATAAATTCAGTTCTTGTCATTTTTATTCCTCCTGTAATCAAAATTTTATGGAACATATGATGTAAATGTCGGACGTCTGCCATGTTTGACAGGTGCCTCAGCCTGCCTGTCGGAGTAATTTTGTAATATTTTCGAAAAGGACCGTTTTCAGATTTTTGAAAATAGGCGGAAATCAGCCGGTCCTTTCGGAAGCGGAGAAGCAGGGGATAAATCTTGCCTTTCGAAAAACCTGTGTGCCCGGCAGTTTCTAATGCAATTTCATAACCGCCGGTATCCTTTTCTTTCAGTAGAGAAAGGATCATTGCTTTTGCCATATATTTTTTGAGTGACGTATAGTTCATTTGGATCACCTCCCTTTGCTATGTCACATGGAAATTATCCTCTGCCAATAAATTAACACAAGGTACTTTGTAATGCAAGATACTATGCGTTAAACAATTCTTAAACTAAATTTTACGGAAAGATGAAGCGGGGAATTTATGGAGGAGACCGTATTCTTGTATTACTCTATACGGAGTAAAGCGATGCCCAACGGAATAAAAATTAGAGAGAAGACAGGCTAAAAATTAGAGAAAAGCGGAAAAATATAATTAGAAAGTAAGAATAAAATTATAATAAAAATACTGATAAAGTCGGAGCTTTTGCCACCAGGCTTTCATTGACAAGACCATATGGAAATATTAAAATATGTAAAGGTACAGTCACAATCTATTGTAAGCGGAACCCGTGTGGTTATGGCGGGCTTTTCTTATTAAAGGAGGAAAAATGGGCAGGTTTCTTGATTCCGGTTGCGTTTTGGACAAACGGGAAGAGAATGCCTTTTTTATTTATGACTGTCATTTTAGTATTGTGCAATAGGCTCACTGCTTGTTATGGGAAGCAGGGGGCTTTTATTTTTGTTCAAGGAGGGAACTATGCATGTAGGTATTGTCATGGGCAGTGATTCCGATCTGCCGGTCATGAAGAAAGCCGCAGAAGTTTTAAGCGGTTTCGGCGTGACATATGATATGGCGATCGCATCTGCCCATCGTACACCTAAGAAGCTGGAAGAATTTATTCTGGCACAGGAAGAAAAAGGGGCAGTCTGCTTTATTGCCGGCGCGGGTATGGCGGCAGCGCTTCCCGGCGTAGTGGCTTCTATGACACTTCGTCCTGTTATCGGTGTACCGTTGTCAGGAGCCAGGCTGGACGGCATGGATGCTTTATTTTCCATTGTCCAGATGCCGTCGGGGATTCCTGTGGCGACAGTGGCGATTGACGGCGCTAAAAATGCGGCGTACCTGGCAGTGGAAATCGGCGCGGCAGCAGACAGAGATCTTTATAAAAAATATAAAGGATACCGTGAAGAAATGGCTGCTGAAATTTATCGTAAAGATGAAAAGTTACAGAATGAATTGAAATAATTATATAGGTGACCGGGAGGGTATGATGAAAGAATATAAGCCTTTTAAATCGGGGAAAGTTCGTGAATTGTATGATTTGGGCGACAGCCTCATCATGGTTTGCACTGACCGCATTTCCGCATTCGATAATATTTTGGAAAATCCGATTCCCAAAAAAGGTGAAGTGCTGAATAAGATGTCCAAGTTTTGGTTTGATTTTACAAAAGACGTGGTACCGAACCATATGATTTCCATTAATGCAGCGGATATGCCTGCGTTTTTCCAAAAGCCCGAATTTGATGGAAACAGCATGAAAACCCAAAAGCTGGAGATGATTCCTGTAGAATGCATTGTTCGCGGATACATCACAGGCTCCGGCTGGGAAAGCTACAAAAAAGACGGTACCATCTGCGGTATCCGTCTGCCGGAAGGGCTTGAGGAATGTGAAAAGCTCCCTGAAGCGATTTTCACGCCTTCTACCAAAGCGCCTGTCGGTGAGCATGACATGAATATTTCCATGGAAGAAGGAGCGGAATGGATTGAAAAGACCTTCCCGGGAAAAGGGAAGGAATACATGGAAAGGCTTCGTGACTTAACACTTGCTCTGTACAGGAAATGCGCCAATTACGCGCTGTCTAAAGGCATCATCATTGCGGACACTAAGTTTGAATTCGGTCTGGATAAGGAAGGAAATATCGTTCTCGGTGATGAAATGCTGACGCCTGACAATTCACGCTTCTGGCCGCTGGACGGTTACGCACCGGGGAAAGGGCAGCCGTCTTATGACAAACAGTTTGTCCGCGACTACCTGAAAGAGAATCCGGGGGATGTGCTGCCGCAGGAAATCATTGACAAGACGATCGGCAAGTATGTGGAAGCCTACGAACTTCTCACGGGAGAAAAATTCTGAAAGTGGATGACGGGAATATGGTTGCCTGCGATGACAAGTTTCATGAAGAATGCGGGGTTTTTGCCATCTATGACAGAAACCGGCCTGCTGCTCTTGAAACATATTACGGGATTTTTTCTTTGCAGCACCGCGGGCAGGAAAGCGCGGGAATAACTGTCAGCGACGGGCATACGATGGAAACATTCCGCGGCATGGGTCTTGTCACGGAAGTCTTCCGCAAACTTCCTGAAAAAGAAGGCTTCATAGGCATCGGCCATGTGCGGTACAGCACGACGGGATCTTCCATTCCGAGCAATATCCAGCCGCTGCAGCTGGAAGGCGCGGAAGGGCCTTTGGCTCTTGCCCACAACGGGAATCTGGTGAATACAAAAGTTCTCAGAAACCGACTCCTTCAAAGCGGCTCTACCTTCCAGACCACCATGGACACGGAGATCATTATCAAACTCCTTGCCCATGCGGGAACAGCCGTGATGGAGGACAGGATTAAGGGGGTCATGGATGAAATCCGCGGTGCATATGCCGTTGTGGCGTGTACCAATCAGGCAGTTTACGGATTCCGGGATCCCTTTGGCTATCGTCCGATGGCGCTGGGCAAGACAGAAAGCGGTTATGTGCTTTGTTCGGAGACGCCTGCTCTTGATGCGATTGACGCGGAATTTGTCCGCGATATCCTTCCCGGAGAAATTGTAAGAATTGATGATGACGGCGTCCATAGCATAATGTATGGAAAAAAGGTGCCCCGCCTCGGGATCTGCGCCTTTGAGTATATTTATTTTGCCCGTCCCGATTCCGTGATGAACGGACAGGATATCTATGAAGCACGCCTGTCCATGGGCCGCCACTTGTGGGAAGAAACGCATTATGAAGGTGATGTGGTCATGAGCGTCCCCGACTCGGGCAATGTGGCAGCATTGGGGTATTCCCATGCGTCAGGCATCCCTTATGTGGAAGGACTTTTGAAAAACAAGTACATGGGGCGTACTTTTATCCAGCCCGGGCAGAAACAGAGGGAACGGGCGGTACGGATGAAGCTGAATCCGATCGTCATGAATGTAAAGGGGAAACGAATCATCCTTGTGGACGACTCCATTGTCCGCGGAACAACAAGCGGTATCATTATCCGTTTGCTGCGGAATGCAGGCGCAAAGGAAATAAAAATGTGCATCAGTTCGCCTCCTGTCAGATTCCCTTGTTTCTTCGGCATTGATACGGCACAGCGGAGGCAGCTGGTCGCCGCGAGCCATTCGGAAGAAGAAATCTGCAAAATGATTGGCGCTGATAAGCTGCACTATCTGTCGCAAAAAGGACTGGCGGAATCCATTTCCCGCATACGGGCCAAAGATATGTGTTTTGCCTGCTTTGACGGTGATTATCCCGAACCGGTGCCGGGCGGCGGACTCGACGGTATGAAAGAATAAGGAGAGACATATGGACGAAAAGAAAAAGGGGCTGACTTACGCGGAAGCGGGCGTGGACATCGACGCCGGAGAAAGAGAAGTGGAACTGATTAAAAAATCTGTGCAGGCGACCTATACAAGAGGGGTGCTGGGGGATCTGGGCGGCTTTGGCGGCCTGTTCCGCCTGAAAGACGAATTGTCTGAAGATCCCATCCTTGTTTCAGGCACGGACGGTGTAGGGACGAAACTGCGTCTTGCCATTGAAATGGGGATACATCATACCATCGGACAGGACTGCGTGGCGATGAGCGTCAATGATGTTCTTGTACAAGGGGCACGTCCGCTTTTCTTCCTGGACTACATCGCCACGGGGAAATTGGATCCTGAGCTGATGGCGGAGATTGTCAAAGGCGTGGCTGACGCCTGCATTGAATCGGGGTGCGCGCTTCTTGGCGGGGAAACGGCGGAAATGGCAGGCTTCTATGCGGCGGGCGACTATGACGTGGCGGGGTTTGCGGTAGGAATCGTAGACAGAAAAAACTTGATTACCGGTGAAAAAATTACGGCCGGTGACATTATCCTCGGACTGCCTTCCACAGGTATCCATTCTAACGGTTATTCCCTGGTACGCCGCGTTATCTCCGACAATCATTTAGATTTAAAAGAAACTTATGAAGGGTTTGACAAGCCTCTCGGAGAAGTCGTACTTACTCCGACAAGACTTTATCCGAAACTTGTCCTTCCCGTACTGGAAGGTGCCGATGTGAAGGGGCTCGTCCATATTACAGGCGGCGGTTTCTATGACAACATCCCCCGTGTCCTTCCGGAAGGAACAAGAGCTGTCCTTGATGCGGATAAATGGCCGCTTCTTCCGATTTTTCCTTTCATTAAAGCGCAGGGCGGCGTAGAGCCCCGTGAAATGTACCGCACCTTTAACTGCGGGCTGGGAATGCTCCTTATTTTGAGCCGTGGGGAAGCGGAAAAGGCGAAAAAAATATTGAAGAACATCGGCGAAGCTGTTTATGAAGTCGGCACAATCAGTGAAGGAAATCGGGATGTCATTGTGACAGGCGGGCTTTTCCATGAATAAGCGCATACTGATATTTGCGTCAGGCCGCGGGTCCAATGCGGAAGCTCTCCATGAGGCCGCCATGGACGGAACGATTAAGGGGACGATTGTAGGCGTCATCTGCGACCATCAAGACGCGCCGGTTCTTCAGCGGGCGGAAAGATGGAAGGTGCCTGCAACGGTCATTGAAATGAAGACATGCAGAGATAAAGCTGATTATAATGAGAAGATTTTGGAAGCGGCGAAATCGTACGCACCCGATCTGATCTGTCTGGCAGGATATATGCGTATCTGTGGCGAAAATTTGATAAAGGCTTTTGAAAACCGCATTATCAATATCCATCCCGCCCTGCTGCCCAGTTTTCGCGGACTCCACGCACAGCGGCAGGCGATAGAGGCGGGGGTAAAAGTGGCGGGATGTACTGTCCATTTTGTGGGAACAGGGCTTGATGACGGCCCGATTATCACGCAGGTGGCGGTACCGGTTTATGACCATGATACGGAAGATACGCTTTCCGCACGTATACTGGCGGAAGAACATCCCGCTTATGTCCGCGCAGTGAAAGCCTATTGCGAAGATAAACTTCATATAGCGGGTCATACAGTGACAGGCATGCACGAGGAGGAATGAAAATGGCAGTTAAAAGAGCATTGATCAGTGTATCTGACAAGACCGGCATCGTGGAATTTGCCAAAGGCCTTCATGAACTGGGAGTGGAGATTATTTCCACCGGCGGCACGATGAAAGCGATCTCTGAGGCAGGGGTTCCGGTCATGTCCGTTTCCGAGGTTACCGGTTTTCCGGAAATGATGGACGGCAGGGTGAAAACGCTCCACCCGAAAATACATGGCGGTATTCTGGCGGTCCGTGACAATCCCGCCCATGTAAAAGCGATGGAAGAACATGGAATTGCCGGTATCGATCTGGTGGCCGTCAATTTATATCCTTTCCGTGAAACAATCGCAAGACTTGGTGTCACACGGGCGGAAGCTGTTGAAAATATTGATATCGGCGGTCCTTCCATGGTACGTGCGGCAGCAAAGAATTATAAATATGTCACGATTGTCGTCGATCCCGCGCAGTACGGAGAAGTGCTGGAACGGATCCGAGAGGACAGGATGACGGAAGAATTCCGCTTTGATTTGTCAAGAAAAGCTTTTCTCCATACAGGACTGTATGACTGCGCTATTGCCGATTACATGACAAAAGAAATAAATGGCGGCGGAGAAGGGCTGCCGGATATCTTTGCCAGGGCTTATGTAAAGATCCAGAATCTCCGCTATGGTGAAAACCCGCATCAGAAAGCAGCCTTTTACAGAGATCCGGAAGCGAAAGGCGGCATTGCTTCCGCCAGGCAGCTGCATGGAAAAGAATTATCATATAATAATATTGTGGATATGGAAGCGGCATGGGATCTTGCCTGCGAATGGAAAGATACTCCCGCCTGTGTGGTTGTAAAGCATACGAATCCCTGCGGTACCGCTCTTGGTACGAGTGCCCTCGACGCGTTTAAGCGGGCCTTTGCGGCAGACAGCAAATCTGCATTCGGCGGCATTGTGGCGATGAACAGGGAATGCGACAAAGAAACGGCGGAAGAAATGAAACCGATTTTCTTTGAAGTTATTATGGCGCCAAAGTTTTCACAGGAAGCTGTCGATATTTTATCTGCGAAGAAAAACATCCGCCTTGTAGAAGTGGCAGATACGGAAGAAAAAGAACTGCAGCTTCATAAAGTTTCCGGCGGACTTCTCGTGCAGACACCGGATGACAGCTCCGAAACGAGAGCAGATTGTACTTGCGTCACGGAAAGAGCGCCGACGGAAGAAGAGTGGCAGGCACTGGAATTCGGATGGAAGATTGTAAAGCACGTTAAGTCCAACGCCATCGTGCTGACCGGTAAGGATGTCACTTACGGCGTGGGTGCGGGACAGATGAATCGCGTAGGTGCGGCGGATATTGCCATTGCCGAAGCGGGAGAAAAGTGTAAAGGCTCCATCATGGCGTCTGACGCGTTCTTCCCTTTTGGGGATACAATTGAAGCAGCAGGGAAAGCAGGAATTACCGCTGTCATTCAGCCTGGCGGTTCTATACGCGACCAGGAATCTATCGATATGGCAAATAAGTATGGTATAGCTATGGTATTTACCGGACATCGGCATTTCCGCCATAGCTGAGATTGGAGGAGCTTTGAAAGTATTAGTGATTGGAAGCGGCGGCAGGGAACATGCACTGCTCTGGAAACTGGCACACAGCCCGTCTGTAAAAGAAGTGTACGTCATTCCCGGAAACGATGGAATGACAGATGTGGCGCATTTAATTCCGGTAAAAGGAACAGAAGATATTCTGGATTTTGCCCGTCTGATGGAAGTGGATCTTACTGTTGCCGGTCCCGAGACTGTGCTGACGGAAGGTCTGGCCGACAAGTTTGCCGAAAAGGGAATGGCTTTCTTCGGGCCGTCAGCGGCGGCAGCGCAGATTGAAGGTTCGAAAAGTTTCGCCAAAAATCTGATGAAAAAGTATAAGATTCCTACAGCTGCTTATGAAACATTTACCGATGAAGAAAAGGCCGTTTCTTATATCAAAAAACGAAAGAAATATCCCCTTGTCATCAAGGCAGACGGACTGGCGTCGGGGAAGGGCGTCGTCATTGCCGAAACCGAAGAGCAGGCTGTTCAGGCGGTCCGCGGGATGCTGGAGGGAAAAACCTTTGGCAGCGCGGGAGAATCCGTGGTGATTGAAGAATTTATGGAAGGGGAAGAGGCGAGCGTTCTCTGCTTCACTGACGGAAATACCATCGTTCCTATGATTTCCGCACAAGATCATAAACGCATCAGCGACGGGGATAGGGGAGCGAATACCGGCGGCATGGGGGCTTATGCTCCCGCTCCGGTCATGACGAAAGAATTGGACAAAATCGTTTATGATACCATTCTGCTGCCTGCTGTCAAAGCAATGAAAAAAGAAGGCTGCCCGTTTAAAGGCTGCCTTTATGCCGGATTGATGATTACAAAAGACGGACCCAAAGTGGTGGAATTTAACTGCCGATTTGGAGATCCTGAGACGGAAGCCGTTCTGCCGCTTCTTGAAAGCGATCTTGCGAAGATCATGCTTGCCTGCACGAAAGGAACCCTGAAAAAGGAAAAGGTGGAATGGAAAAACGCCTGTGCTGTGGATGTCGTCCTGGCATCGGAAGGATATCCCGCCACCCATTCCTCGGGAGAGGAGATAGTAGGGCTGGAGGAAGCCAAAAAGACCGGCTGCCTCGTGTTCCATGCGGGCAGTATGAAGAAAAATGGCAGGTACTTTGTTAATGGCGGCCGTGTGCTGAATGTGGCGGCTGTCGCGCCGACATTGAAAGAAGCGCGGGACAAGGCCTATGAAGGTGTTTCAAAAATCAGCTGGCGGGGTATGCAGTACCGTCATGATATTGCCGATAAAGGGTTGAAGCGTTTGAAAAAAAGAAAATAGAAAAGAAAAGCGCTGTTTCTGTATTTGATGGGAATGGCGCTTTTATCTGTGCTTATGCGGGCGGATATTTTTGGTTAGTTTTACTGATCTGGTCATTTGATATCTACCTATGCCTGTTTCTGCAGGCAGGGAATTTTATGCGCAGCATGTATTTGCCCGGCACATGAAAAGTGGCAATAAAAAAAAGACGAGGACACAGGTCTTCGCCTTTTCCGTCAGATGATTACTTTGCTGCGCTGTCAGCAGCGATGGCGGCATTGACGCTTGCATTCAGACGGGATTTTTTACGAGCGGCAGCATTTTTATGGATAACGCCTTTCCGTGCAGCGGTATCAATAACGCTCTGCGCTTCGCGAAGGGCGATGTCCTTCTGGTCAGTTGTGGCAGCAGCTACAGCTTTCTTGACAGCACCATGAATCCGGGAACGGGTAGCAGCGTGAGTAGCTCTCTTCTTTGCGTCAGTCTTCATGGTTTTCATGTTGGATTTAATTTGCGGCAATTGTTTCACCTCCCGTCTGTGTCATTCATACCGTGTTATTTTACCATGTTTCGCTTTCCGTGGCAAGAAATCTTTTATATATGCCGGCAGTTTGTGTAAAAGCAGGCTATTCGTTAAAATAAAGGAAATGTCGGAATAAACATATTTCCTTGAAATCAGTTTCCGAAAAGAGTAAAAGAAAAGGAGCAGCCTATGTATGTCGGTGTAGATATGGTGAAAGCGGCACGCTGGGAACGGATTTGTGAAAAATTTCCGTCCCGCCTTGAAAAAATGTTTACGGAAGAAGAACGGGCGCACTGTGAGTCAAAAGGAAAAAATAAGGCTTATTCTTACGCGGCGCTCTGGGCAGTGCGGGAAGCAGCAGGGAAAGCACTGGGGATAGGGATCCTCGGTTCAGGTTTTGGCGATGCGTACCTGTCATGGACAAAGTGGGGGGCGCCTGTTCTCCACTTGCAGGGGAATTTTGAAAAGCGGGCGGAGAAATTGGGAATCACGGATATGTCCGTTTCCATTTCCCATGAAGACGGTATGTCTATTGCTGTTGTTGTGATGGAGGCAAAATCATGATACTGACAACATCTGAGGAATCAAGACTTTTGGATCAACGCGCCATGACGGAATACGGGCTGCCGGAGTCGGTGCTTATGGAAAACGCTGGCGCTTCCGTGGTGCAGCTTATGAAAGAAAAAATATCCTGGGAAGACGCGCGGGTAGTCATCGTCTGCGGCAGCGGAAATAACGGGGGTGACGGATTCGTCACGGCACGGTACGCTCTTTCCGAAGGTGCTGATGTGGCGGTTCTTGTCATGGGGGATGCATCCCATATGGGAGAGAATTCTTTATTGTATAAAAATATAGCGGCTAAAATGGGAATTCCCGTGATTTCCGTTGCAGGCGCGGATGACGCAAAGGAATATCTGGCAGGTGCGGATATTATTGTAGACGCGCTCATTGGCACGGGTCTGAAACATCATGTGAAAGGAAGCACGGCGGAGCTTATTACTGCCATGAATGATTCGGAAGCGGTTATTGTTTCCGTGGATGTTCCCAGCGGCATGTTTTCTGACAGCGGCTGTGCGGCGGGGGCGGTGGTGAATGCCGATTATACGGTGGCGTTAGGCTCCGTAAAGCGGGGGCATATCCTTTATCCGGGAAATGGATATGCGGGAACCGTCTTGTATTCACCCATCGGCATCCCAAACGGCGCCAGGGAACATTTTCCTGTAAAGCTGGTGGAAGAAAAAGATATTTATGAATTTCTTCCTGTGCGGAGTTTTGCCGCCCATAAGGGAGCAAATGGATTTATAGGCATTTTTGCCGGTTCGGAAGGGATGGCGGGCGCGGGTCTGCTGGCAGCACAGGGGGCGCTTTACGGTGGCGGAGGAAAGATTGCTCTTGTTTCTGTAGGGAATGCTGCTTTCCAGCTGGCAGGGAAAATTCCGGAAGTGATGGTTTCTTCCTGCGGGGATGCCCCTTGCTTTACCGAGGATATGTCAGATAAGGCAGTGAAGCAGACCGAGATGTATGACGTTGTCGCGTTGGGACCGGGTCTGGGGCGGAACGAAAGAACGCAGACCTTTGTGGCGGATATGCTGGAGCACTGCCGTAAGACCATGGTTGTGGATGCGGACGCGCTCTTTGCTGTCGGCCATCAAAAAATCAATCTGAGAAACTGCCCTGCTGATGTGGTTCTGACGCCCCACGTGGGAGAATTTGCTTTCCTTACCGGACTTACCGCAAAAGATGTAGAAGCCGGCAGGATCGATGAAGCGATCCGGTATGCTAAGGAAAACCATGTGGTGCTTGTGCTGAAAGGAGCGCCTACGGTTATTGCCGTACCGGACGGCAGGGCATGGGTGAATTCCACGGGGAATCCGGGCATGGCCACAGGCGGTATGGGAGATACTCTGACCGGCATCATTGCCGCCTTTATCGGACAGGGACTTTCTGCCGAAGAGGCTGCTGTGGCAGGCGTATACCTTCATGGACTGGCGGGAGACCTGCTTGCCGAAAAGATGCCGGTGGGGTATACGGCGGGCGATGTGGCCCGCATGATTCCTTTGGCGCGTAAAAAGGTCATTGAAGGATGAAGCGCTTTATAAAGTATTTCCTTTGTCTCCTTATCAGCCTTTGTGTCTTTGCAGGGACAGGCTGCGGGTTTGATGTCTTTGGCAGCGGGAGTGGAACAGCAGCCGATGCGCCTCTGATTATCCGCATGCTTGATATCGGACAGGGAGACGCCATCCTTATTGAAAGAAATGGAAAGTTTGCGCTTATTGATACGGGAGATGTGGAGCATCGTCCTCGGATGGCGGAGTATCTCAGGAAGTACGGCGTGAAAAAGGTGGATACCGTTATTATCACGCATCCCCATGGAGATCATATAGGCGGCATGTTTTCTGTTTTTGCCAATGCGGAAATAAGGCAGGTTTATGATAATGGGGTGCCGACCTCCCTTTCCACGTACAAAACGTATCGAAAGATACTGGATAAAAGGAAAATTCCCCGCAGGACACTGCGGGGCGGTGAAAAAATACAATTGCTGGACGGCGTTCCTTTTACGGTTGTAGGACCTTTGGAAAAAAGCAATGCCCGCGGAGAAAATTCGCGTCAGAATAATGAAAGTATCGTGGGGCTGCTGAAATATGGTAATTTTACGATGCTTTTTACAGGAGATGCGGAAGCGGAAGAGGAAGCATCTATTTTGAAAAGCGGCGCTGACGTAAAGAGTATTGTCCTCAAAGCGGGACATCACGGAAGCAAGACGTCTTCTACGGAAGAATTTCTCCGTGCCGTCTCACCGAAAGCGGTTTTTATTTCCTGCGGCGCCGGTAATAATTACGGGCATCCCTCAAGGCAGACGATGAAGCGGTTGGAAAAATGGGGGATAGATGTTTATCGGACGGACAGGCGGGGGACGATTACTCTTACCACTGATGGAAAGCGCTATGAAATTACAAAAGAACATTAGAGGAGAAAACATGGAAAGAGAAATGCCGAAGGCAGGAGAAGTGTGGCGGCACTTTAAAGGGAATTGTTATCTTATCATTGCCGCACCTCGTCATACGGAAACGGGGGAAATGTATGTAGTTTATAAAGCGCTTTACGGTACGTACGAAGACTATCTCCGACCGCTGGATATGTTCATGAGCGAAGTGGATCGGGTGAAATATCCTGATGCGAAACAAAAATACCGTTTTGAAAAAACAGAAAAGGAAGAATAGATATTTCCTGCCGGAATCAGCTGCTGTTCATGGCAGTCTTTTTTTATCCAAAAAACTCAATATAAAATGAAAAATCATTACTTTCCATCATGCATAAAAAGTGGTAAATTAAGCGTATGATTTAAGATACGTAAACGCAGCAGGATGAAAGGAGAAATAGTATGAATATAAAGATTGGAATTTTAGGGTATGGAAATATAGGGCGCGGTGTAGAGACGGCGCTCCGGGATAATCCGGATATGGAACTGGCAGCGGTCTTTACAAGACGGGATCCTTCGCAGGTAAAGATTCTTTCTGAAAATGTGCCGGTCATTTCCGTCTCAGAAATAGAAGCATGGAAAGATAAGATTGACGTACTTCTCCTCTGCGGGGGAAGCGCTACTGACCTGCCGCAGCAGACACCGTTCTATGCGAAAATGTTCAACGTGGTAGATACGTTTGATACCCATGCTAAGGTGCCCGCCCATTTTGCCGCTGTCGATCGGTCTGCAAAAGAAAATGGAAAGATTGCCATTATTTCCGTCGGCTGGGATCCGGGACTTTTTTCTCTCTCGCGGCTTTATGGGAATGTGATTCTTCCCAACGGGAAAGATTACACTTTCTGGGGGAAAGGCGTTTCTCAGGGGCATTCCGATGCCATCCGCCGCATTAAAGGCGTGAAGAACGCCAAGCAGTATACCTGCCCCGTGGAAAGCGCCATGCGTGCCGTAAGGAACGGGGAAAATCCGGAGCTTACCACAAGAGAGAAACATATCCGTGAATGTTTTGTCGTTTTGGAAGATGGTGCTGACGCGGCATATGTGGAAAAACAAATCAAGACGATGCCGAACTATTTCGCCGACTATCATACCGTGGTTCATTTCATTTCGGAGGAAGAATTTGATAGGAACCATCAGGGGCTGGCACATGGCGGTTTCGTTTTCCGCAGTGGAAATACGGGGAAAGAAAAAGAACATAAGCATATCATTGAATTCAGTCTGAAATTGGATTCCAATCCGGAGTTTACCACGCATGTCATGGCAGCTTATGCGAGAGCTGCCGCGCGTATGGCCAGAGAAGGACAGACAGGATGTAAAACGGTGTTTGATATACCGCCGGCATACCTTAGCGAAAAGAGCGGCGAAGAGCTCCGTTCCTCGATGCTGTAAAAGGCAATAACAGCTTGACAATGTAGTATATAATAGTGTATTCTACATAAGTCAGTTATGCGGAGCGGTACTCAAGTGGCTGAAGAGGACGGTTTGCTAAATCGTTAGACGGGTCTCCCGTGCGGGGGTTCGAATCCCCCCCGCTCCGCCAGGTAAATACAGAAGATATCGGATAAAGCGGTATCTTCTTTTTTTATAACCTAATTTCTTATGAGGCAGTAAATGAAATATTTACAATGCCTTCTGTGTAAACTATAATTAAAAATAAGGAAATCATTTGAAATATTACTTTGGGAGTACAATCGTGCGGAAGGAAGTTGTAGCAACCTTTATTTTTTACCATGGTGACGGGAGCGGTATCAGCTGCTCCCGTTTTAGATTATACGGGAGTGGAGAGACAGGGAGAAACAAAGCAGAAAAAGCCAGAAAAGAGAATAACAGCATACTGGCGGAGAAATACGAAAAAGAAGCAAAGAAATGGAGCGAAAGCGGAACCAACCGAATCGCCATGCACGGAATCATGGGAGCCTTAGTATCCAAAGAAGCAGGAACAGGAATGACAAAAGGACTGACAGGAGCAGGACTGAACGCCCTCCTGCAAAAAGAACTGGGAAAAATCAAAGACAAAGAAGTCCATAAAATAGCAAGCGCCGCTATAGGATACCTGGCAGGAGGGAAAACAGGGGCAGCCATAGCCCACCAGACGACAACCTTCAACTATCTGACCCATGAACAATATAAACAATATCTGGACGATATGAAAAACGCAAAGACAGAAGAAGATAAAGCAAAAATGAAAGACAGATGGCTGCAAATCGATGCTGAGCAGAACGAAGAATGGCTGAGAAAACAAGGAACAGGCACCTATATAGACCTGAGTACAATAAAAAAAGGAGACCTGCCCGGACAAGTCATCCTTGAAAAGCGTAACGGATATAAAGAAGCACTGAAAAAGGAAAGTATAGGAGATGGAAACGGTCATTCTTCAGAAATGATTCCGCTTGCATTGCGATCGGCAGCGATGGCTGTGATAACGAATGAGGTGGGTAGACCATGGAAAGAACTGGAAAAAACTGGGGTTAGGGGATCGTTACGAATCATAGGTAAATATAATGCGATCGGCATGGCTATAGATGGAGCTATTGATTTAACAAGTGATTTCAATACATATAGTGGAAGTAACTTAAAATGGGCTTTGACGATAGATGGAGGTAAGACTTTGATTGGATTAGGGATGAGCGTCACTCCTATTCCTGGGGTTATCTCTGGTCCGATTCTTGATGGTGGAGCTTATAAACTGAAAGAGGCACTTCTTTCTAGAGATATGACAAAAGAAAAAACTAATCAGGAGGTAGAGCGTTATGCAAAGTGAAGAACTAATAGAAAGAGTTCTAGCTTTTGTTCCAGCTATATATCTAATGGGAGAATGTCTGTATTCTTATACAAAATCAAGAGCTCGAGGGTTAGTATTTCATGTTTGCTTTTGGGGAGGATATTTGGGGCTCATTTTTGATTATGGTATTTTTGCGTTAATTATCTATTGTATGATCTATCATCTCATTTCTGTTGGACAAGTATTAGAGCTGGCTGTGGTATTGAGTGTTTCTTTGCCGGTTTTTGATTATTTATATGTAAAGACTAAGATAATAAATGCAAATTATTGTTATCAATATTTAGGGATATCATTCTCGAAAGATTATGAATGGTGGTTGATATGTAAAAAAATTATTCCATGGCTTGAGTTGATAATCATATTGATAATTTTATGGGGGATATATAACTTCAATATAGAAGATATGGAATCACCTATATCACGTAATTGGTATAAAATTATCTAATGATGAATATTAAAAGGTATGGACGATATGAAAAACGTAGAGACAGAAGAAGATAAAGCAAAAATGAAAGATAGATGGCTGCAAATCGATGCTGAGCAGAACGAAGAATGGTTGAGAAAACAAGGAACAAGCAGCTATATAGACCTGAGTACAATAAAAAAGGAGACATGTCCGGGCAAGTCATCATTGAAAAGCGTAACGGATATAAAGAAATGCTAAACAAAGCAGCCCTGGATAAATCCAAAGAAATCGCGTCAGAAGAAATCGCAAGCTGGTGTGCGGCGAACTGGATGGAAAGCGAATATCCCTACCTGACACGAAAAGAAGTTGAGGTAATCGGGAAAAACCTTGTGAAGAAAGCCAGTCCTTTTGTAGCAGGTGCGTCTTACCTATACGGGACACAGGAAAACCACGAAAGATTTAAATCCCCATACAACGCATTTAGCGCGGATGCATATGATACGTTGCCTATATCACTGGGGATAATTGGGGCATGGTGGGGAAGTGCATTAGGGGGACCTGTAGGTGGAGCTGTGCTTGGTGAAATTATATCTATAGGAGCAAGTGTATGGGTGAAGATAGAAAAAGATAAATGGGAACAGCAACAATCACTTTCGGTTGATGAGGAGAAAACTTCCGGGACTGGAGGGGGAAAATGAGTTACTTGGTAAATAGTGTATTTTATGATTTAGTCTATCTTGTTATTTGCATTCTTCTTATAAGGATATATTTTATCCAAAAAATTATTTGTTCTGAAAAGGAGCAATATTTTGTGCTTCATGTTTCTCCGTTTTTATATGTCCCTCTTGTAAGTATTCATATTATTGCGATGTTATATATTATTGGTGTAAACAGAGGGTTTTTCTTTGGTGAATATACTAAAATGGCAAATGTCATTGTAATTATGGCAGTGTTAATCGAATTTATAATAGTCGCATACAACCGTATAAAGTATGGGCCTAAAGATCGAAAATTTAAAAATGATACAGAGAACGGAATAATAGGTATAGTATTGATAATTGTGATTTTAGCTGTTATGTATTTCATTGATTAATAATATTAAAGACACCCTGGCCATGGAAAGCGGGAAAGATATAGACATTAAAGGAAGCAAAGCAGGCGGGAAGAAAGTAGAAATAAAAACAGGAAACAACCTCTCCATAGAAAGCTTGCAGGACAGCCATGCCTACCACAGCCGGGACAAAGAAAACGGCATCCATCTGCAACGAGATATTACCGCCCGTCCGGATACAGGGAAAAAGAAAATGGACGATCCCTACTTCTCCATCGGGAAGAAGACAGACACCACGGACTCCACTTACGAAAGCGTCACAAAACAGGCAGGCATCTACGCGGGAAAAGAAGGATACGATATCCAAGTCAAAAACAACACCCGCCTCAAAGGAGCCGTCATAGACAGCCAGGCAGAAAAAGAAAAGAACCGGATCACCACCGGTACTTTGACATGGGAAAACATAGACAACAAAGCCGAATACAAAACAGGAGGACACGGAATATCCTACAATGGGAAAATAGGAAGAGGAAACAAGAACGATTCCTTAGACTCCCGGACAAATAACAGATATGGGAAAGACCCTGTAACAGGACAAAGAAACGGAATGAACAAAATCACCCCAACCATCTACGGCTCAAAAATCCCGTTAAACGAAAGAGGACTCCTGAATACCCCCATACCGTCTGTGAAAGGAAAAGCAGGAACAACCACCCGATCGGCCATATCTAAAGGAACCATAACTATCACGGACAAAGAAAACCAGAAACAGGACATAGAGAAACTAAACAGGAACACAGAAGACAGCTTAAACAAACTTAAAGAAATCTTCGACAAAACAAAAGTAGAAGAAAGAAAACGACTGCTGGAAGAACTGGGAATCGTAGGGAACCAGGCTATCCATGAGATAGCATCCCCCAATGGATGGAAAGACGGCTCCGCTGAAAAGGCAGCCCTCCATGGCATGCTGGGAGCCATCACTGGAGCCAAGAGCGGAGGAAGCGCCCTAAGCGGCCTGATAGCAGGAGGAGCCAACGAATATGCCATAGGATACCTGAAAAAGACCAAAGGGAAAGATTGGATAAACAAGCATCCCGATACCGTACAGAACATCTCCGCCGCCTTCGGAGGAATCCTGTCCAAGATGACAGGAGGGAGCGGACACACAGGCGCCTATATCTCCCAGATGGGTACGAAGTGGAATGAGTTGGAAGAAATTAGAGAAGTTGATAATTTAAATGAAGCGCAAGATATTATGAATGAAAATGTAAATGAAGAAAAGGAGGCAAGTAGAACGTCTGAATCTGACTTCATGCAAGAATATCCGGATTTGAGTAATGAAATATTTAAGAACCATAGAGATATTGCGAACTCCGCGGGGCAATTTATAGGCGGTTCAATGGGTGCAGAAGTAGCAGCAGACCTATTAAGGCATGCCTTATATGGAAATGGTTCGCCTGTTTCAGCTGATAGTCAGTTAGGGCAAAAGATTAGTTCTGATTTGAATAACTCTGCTATTCTTAGGGCTGCTATACAATCTTATGGAATGAAATTAAAAGTTGGTGAAACTAAGTATATTTACGGGTCTGTTAATTTGCAGGTAAAAGATGAGTATGATAATGATGCTACTATTAATGAAGTACTGGGATATGGGAGAATAAAATTGGGGCTACAAATTACAAGGAATGAAAATAGTATAGATTATTATGGACAGGCCAGCGATGCATATAATTTTGAGTGGCATGATGTCAATTCCAATTTAGAAAAGATGAAAGAGGATTCTTCTTGGGATCAATTTAAGAAACTAATAATTGATGTTATAAATAACGGGGCAGCAGGATATCAAGAAATTGGCGCGATACAGGCTTTTGACTGGAGTGCGAATCTTGATGGTACGATAGAAATAGAATAAGGAGGAACATTATGAGAAAAAAAATATTCCTTGCGTGTTTGGCCTTTTGTTTATACAATGCATTTCTTATGGGAATTCATATGGTTATGATTCTATCGGAACCTATTGCTTGGAGTCCAGCGGTAAGAACTGTATTTGGATATGCAGCTCGCATACAAATAGTAGAAAGAAATAGGAATTCGCTTTATTTGGAATTATGGGATAGTAGACCGGAAGATAAAATAAAAATGAAATCAACAATTCTAGATAGGGATGTATATGAAACAGAAAGCGAAACGGATATATTTTACAGAGATAAAGTATTCTATTCCTATGGAAGTGCCGGATTTTATACGATTTATGCGAATCCATTTAGGATGAAGGTATATAGGAATCCGTCTCAGCCATTAGAGGAGAAACAAGAGATAGATAGATCCTTAGCGAAGTATAACAGTGATGAGATACAAGTAATTTCATCACTGTCAGATCTTACTTCAGAAGAGCGGCAGGCATATGAGAAGTTAAGAGTGAAAGCAGATAATAAAGAAGGTAGATAAATATATACCGTAGGAATCAATATCAGCCCCGGCAGCACCGGATGGAAAGACCATGCGGAAACTGTTGCTGAGTGGTATCGATAGAGGGGAGTGGAAGGGATGGAATTTCTTTTTCTGAGTATAATCCTGAAGTATAAGATGATAATCCGGAGAAAAATAATTAATTCATTGATTGTGGAGGTGTGTAAGCAATGAGGATACATGGTCATTTTCATAAACTTGCCAAATTATATGTTTCAGAATTGCTTTTCTCTTTTATTTTCTGTCCGCCAACGTTTGTATTTCTGCAAACTATATTTTTTTCATATAAAGCAGTATTAATTATGTTTGGGGCAATAAGCGCTCTGCTCTTTATTAAAATAGGATTGATTATGTTTGGGATAACGAGTACTCTATACTCTTTTATTATTTATTTTTGCAATCAAGGACCTTTATTGTTTACTAAATCAGGAGCTATACGGTATATTAAAATCTTTCTTTTATTTTGTGCAGGACTGTTGATTCTTGCTTTTCCTGTGAATATACAAAGGCCATCTACTAATTTGCTATTTATCTTATTTGATTTTGTGAATAATGCTGTAGGTTTTATATACAAATATAATGGGACTATTTCTGTATTTGTAACCTATATGATATGTATTTGGGGAATATCTACGGTAATCTATTTTATTGAAAATCATTTTGATAAGCGGCAACCATGACCGCCTCGAAGCAGGAAACAACATCCATATCCTCTCCTCCGAAAACAAAAGCACAACCACAGAAGACTACAAAGCAAACCGGAAGCAGGACATAGAGGAACTAAACAGGAACACAGAAAACAGCCTAAACAAACGCAAAGAAATCTTCGACAAGACAAAAGTAGAAGAAAAACAGGAACTCATCCAGATTCAGGCAGATGTCGATAAAAATCATAAAGTAATCAATTCTTCCGGTACCCCAAGGACAGCAGACTGTATAGCGGTTGGAATAGATATAAAGTGATAGCTGCTGATTTAGAGCCGGTTATCTTTGGAACAGCGTTAGGGAGTATTGGTGGTGTTGCATTTGGAATGCCGGCTGTGTTTGGGCTTGTTGGCGGTGTGATTGGAGATTATACGAAAGAATATATAAAAGCAGAGACGCCTACTAATAAAGAAGAGGAAGTTAGAAAGTATTACCAGGAGGTAAAGAATAATAGATGAATGTACTAATTGCCGGTGGATTCTGGGCTATTGCCAAGTTTATGGTGCTTCTGTGCGGTACTGTCATTTTAATAATAAAATCTATATATGTGTATCAGAAAAAATATCAGAAATGGACAGTTTTTACCAGAATATTATATGTCATGACTATGGGTGGATTTGAGATAGGAATTGTAATAGTTATGGGGGGAGTTACTGGCATTTTTACAAAAAATTGGGATATAGTTGTGATGATGCTGATGATTTTTAGTGGTATTATCGGTGGAATGCTTATGAAAGTATTGGTCATAAATGAGGCTTTACTCTACTCAAAAGAAGAATTAGAAAAATATAAATTCTCGCAAAAATGCCTTTGGGGAAGCAGTATAGCATTGCTGATTATAGCAGCAATTATATATCTATAATTGCTTTGGATAAATCTATAAGAATTGGTTTGGTGGTTGCAGGCAAACCCATCTAAGTCAAAAACACTCCCCGCCTCAAAGGAGCCGTCATAGACAGCAAAGCACCGGTAGAAAAGAACAAACTCACCACCGGTACTTTGACATGGGAAAACATAGACAACAAAGCCGAATACAAAACAGGAGGACACGGAATATCCTACAATGGGAAAATAGGAAGAGGAAACAAGAACGATTCCTTAGACTCCCGGACAAATAACAGATATGGGAAAGACCCTGTAACAGGACAAAGAAACGGAATGAACAAAATCACCCCAACCATCTACGGCTCAAAAATCCCGTTAAACGAAAGAGACATTCTGTGAAATTAAGGACGGGGAAAGCTACAGGTATATGAAGGGACATCCATGCCAAACTATACTATTAACAAAGGAACACTTGCGGAGAACATGGCTACAGCAGCTATAGAATATCCCTTTGCACTGGTGGAGAACATGGCAGGAAGAGTGGAAGAATTATAGCGGGAAAGATTGGTGGAAGGCACAAGGGATAAATTTAGTGGGAGCAGTCGGTGTAAAAGTTATTGTCGAAATATTTACAGGTATGCCATGATATGCGTATTCTAGAAATCCTTATATTGTTACAGGAATAGGTGTAGTCGGCGCAATGGTTGCAGATATAGAGAGTGATCTGATTATAGAGGATATGAAGTAAAAGAATTTAGAAACAGATGAGCAGAAGAAGATGAGAAGAAGACAAGAGGGAGAGGTGCATGCAAAATGATTGTAAGTTCCTTACTTTTCTGTATAACAACAATATGCTTTTTGAGGGAGTTTAAGTTGGGGAAAAACGAAGGTTATATACAAAGGTTTTATTATTATGTCGGGGGATATGGAGGGGGATTATTCTTTTTGTATATGTTTTTATCTGGAATGTATGGTGAGGTCAGTTATATTAGTGTTAAATTTGTAACCTTTTTGCTATTTATATTTTTGGGGAATAGTAGAATGGATTTCTTTTATAAACAAAAGTATTATGGCTTAAAAATAAATTCAGAGATCAGTTTAAGTGAAATAAATATAACTAAAAGACTATGGTATATTTGCAGAATAGGAAAGTATCTTAGTCTTATTTGTGTGGTAATCTTAGCTTTTGTATTGTTGTTTTAATAACAGGTGAGGCTATTTTCTTTTCAAAGATACGACAAAAGAGATAACTGATTAATTAGGATACCTGGGAAAGACCAAGGGGAAAACCGGATGGACACCTACCCTGATACCGTACAGGCCATCAGTACCGCCTTAGGAGCCGTCGCAGGAAGCCTGATAAGAGACCGTACTACAGGAGCCTATACGGTACAGATGGAGGCGAAGTGGAACAGACTGACAAAAAACCGTAAGAAGACCAGAACAAACAACTCAAACAAGAACTGTCCACAAAAAAGAAAAAACCTGACGAACTTCTCAAACTGCTGACGGAATACATCAACATGAGCGAAACCGCCGAACATCCCACTTCGCGAAAAGCGCTGCATGGAGTCTGGAACGAAGAAAAGGATGTATATTACCGAAAATGATAATAAGCGCACAGGAATATAGAGCGATAGATCAAAAATCATTCAACCGTATGGCACAAAAATACAACATGCCGAAGTATGAGAAAAAATTACTCCTTTTGAGGCACGGATTTTAGGTGCATCCGGGCTTGCGCTTTCTGGTTTTGTAGGAATGACAGTATTAAATAACTGGTATAGTCAAAAAGAAGAATATGTAAATTACCTATTAAAAATTAATAAATCTGGCTATGATGATGAGCAATTTAAAGAAAAGCTAAATTAAAACTTTGGAATTATTGATTAATAGAGGGATGAAATGAAAGTCTTGAGTATATCATTTTGGGTCGGAATTATTACAGCAGTTTTATTTTTTATAACGATGCTATGCTTTGCCTGGGATGATGGGCGTATGCATGAAAAGGAGATCAAAAATAGTATATGGAAATATATCTTATTTCTCCTTATGGGAATGATTACAAGTGTTTTTTGTTTGGTGTTTGTATTTGCTTATTTTACTAATATTTTGGAAATTATAAATGGAGTAAAAATAGTTAATATCGTAGATGTACAGGTAGAAGGAACGATTTTTATTATTTGGAATGTTTTTGCTATAGCTAAATATTATCTCTGTATATTATTCCCTACATCTATGAATAATAGGCAAAGTGAAAGAATAAACAAAAAGCAAATTATTTTTTTATGCGTAGTAAATACACTTATTGAATTATTTATAATATGGTATTACCGAGATGTGTTGTGGTATGTAATCTCTTGGATTTTCTGTTAATTAATGAAATCCAATATAGAAGGTATTACTGAACAAAACCATCTACGGTTCAAAAACCCCATTAAACGAAAGAGGCATCCCGATGAAATTAAAGACCGGGAAAACTACAGGCGTATGAAAGGGATACCTGTGCCAAACTATACCATTAACAAAGGAATACTTGCGGAGAATATGGCCACAGCAGCTGTAGAATATCCCTTTACACTGGCAGAGAACATGGTAGGAAGACCGGAAGAATTATAGTGGAGAAGACTGGTGGGAGGCACAGGGGATAAATATTAGATTTTTTAGCTTATAGGGTAATAATCTTTACCGGATTAGGGGCAGAAACTTATAAAACTACCAAGAATCCATATAGAAGTGTTGGTGTGGCAATTGCTTTGACCATTACTCAAGATGAAATGATTGACAAGGCTACTAAATCCATAAAAGAAAATACGTTAAATAAGGACGTAGAGAAATAATAGAAAGGGATATTTAGTATGATTATTGGCATAATAGTTTTAATATTGAGTGTTTTAGAATTTATAAGAAGCTTTAAAGTACATGGCAATGATACAGTTTTACAAAAAATATATTATTATATTGGTGGGTATGTAGGTTTGTCTTTTTGGATATGGATGTTATGGTTTGTCCAGTATGGTAATCATTATTACTATATGGAAATATTTATATGCATTTTGATATTAGAGTTGTTAATGTTGCAGAGAATTACGTTTTATTATAAGGAAAAGTATATAGAATCTACACAAAAAAATGAAACTATTAAAGTGGTTAAATTAAAGAGAATATATAGAATTTGCCGTTTTGGTAGTGTAATGTGTGGGATTAGTATTATTACCTTAGTTATTGTTACGGTTTTATAGCGGTAGGATTGCTAACATTCCTGCTCGTGCTGAAGTAGCAGGTATAAATGCTCTCTTAGCATATGCACAGTTTAAGAGTCCAATCATTAGTGCAGCAGTGGGAGTCGGTACATTAGCCTTAACTAATTCATGGAATGATAGTTTAATACAAAAACTTAAGAAAGAAAACCTTAAAACTGATGAGCAAAAAAAGGATGAAAAGAAAGAGGAGATAAAATAATGTTTTCTTATTCTATACTTTTTTTAATAATGATTGTATCTTTTCTGAGTGTTAAAGAGTTTAAAATCCATAAAAATGAAAATTTTTATCAGAGGATTTATTATTATGTGGGTGGATATATTGGCTGTGCTTTTTTGTGTTATGTAATTTGGGAAAATTATAATATGAGGATAGGATATGTTACACCCCGATGGATATCAATGCTAATTTTTTTATCATTGATTTCATGTAGAATCGAGTATGTTTATAAAAAGAAATATCTGAAATCGTTAAATGACTCTGATCGAAGTAAAATATCTACTGCTGAAAAATTATGGAAACTAAGTCTTATTATTAAATGGTCTGGTATTATTGCTGTGTTTGGACTAAGTTTAATTTGGATTTTGTAATTAATGATGAAGAGCTAATAATATATCTACGAAGAACAAGATGGAACCGTAGCCAATGGACATGCCCTATATCCCGGTGAAATTAAAGACCGGGAAAGCTACAGACGCATGAAAGGGATATCCATGCCAAACTATACTATTAACAAAGGGACACTTGCGGAGAACATGGCTACAGCAGCTATAGAATATCCCTTTGCACTGGCAGAGAACATGGGAGGAAATGTAAGTACAGCAAGAGTACTGGCAATAGGACCGTTAAAAACACTGGGAATGTATAGAACATGGCAGGAAGACTGGAAGAATTACAGCGGAAAAGATTGGTGGGGCGCGCAAGGAATTAATTTAGGTGTTCCGATAATTTCTAAAATTGGGAGAGGAATGGCTTTATCAGTGGCTACAATTGATTTGACAGATAGTCCATTTTTAGGTGCTGTCATAAGTATAGCTGGAGTAATAGCCACAAACGAGGCTGAAAGTAGTGCTGTAAAAGAAATTAAAGAAAAATTATTAAAAACAGACAATCAAAAAAAGGAAGATGAGCGAAACATTCAAAAAGATATAGCTGGAGGTAAGAAGCAATGATTCTTTCAAGTGCTCTTTTGGTTATAGAAACCATATTATTTTTGGTGAGTGGACGTTTACATGGGGATGAAAGCTTATCACAAAGATTCTCTTATTATATAGGAGGAGGGGTAGGACTTATATACTTTTCTTGCCTCTTTATGGCATCTTTTATGGGATATGACATAAATATAATTATTACATTGATTGTGATGGCTATTGTTTTCTTTTTTTCTCTTAATAGGACAAAATATAATTTTAGAGTTAAGTATGAAAATGCAAAAAAATATTGTGGTAAAAACTCAAAAGACGCAAAAAAGTTTCGTGGTTTAGTTAGTTATGCACTTTATGGCCAGATAATCATCTTTATCGGATTTATAATGATCCTTATGGTCGTTTTATTAGGATCTTATAATGGACGGATTTCTTTATATTAATATAGGGATAGGGAAAGCAGGAAGCACCACCTATGCGGCCATAGCAGACAGCATCATCACCACCATAAAAGGAAGAATAGACAAAGAAATCAGCCACGACACAGCAAACGCACTTAACACACTCTCCGAAATCTTCGACAAAAAGAAAATAGAAGAAAACAGGAATGCGCAAATATCCTCTCCCAAGTAGGATACCGCTTCATAGGAGACATAGCGGGGCACAAAGAAGTAGCAGGTGCGTCTTACCTATACGGAACACAGGAAAACCACGAAAGATTTAAATCCCCATACAATGCATTTAAAGCGGATGTTTTGGATGTATTGCCAATCTCAGCAGGGATGTTAGGAGGAGCGGTTGGAATGTATCTTGGTGGTCCAGTTAGCGTTTTTTGTATAGGAACATTAATGACAGGAGTTATTGGTTATAGGGTAGAACAATATAAACTCGGAATAGAACGTAAAGAAGCCAGGGATATTAGTGATGAAAAGAGGGCAAACACTTGATGAAAAATATATATGACTTGTTATTGATAGTAATATGTATAGTGTTTTTCAGGTCATTTATTTTAAAAAAGTATTTTTTTGAGAAAGAAAAGATACTTAGAGAAAATGCCCCTGTTATTTTTCTTCCGATAACAATTGCGCTTATTCTTAATATTTTCTTTATTGTGATGATCGATATAAAAGTAATTAATAGTCATTTTGAGATGTATGCATATAGTTCGCTGGAATTTTTTGGATTTGTCTGGGTAGGGCTTTCGGTTTATACAAGATGGAAATATGATAAGGAACATGAACATAATATGACCAAAGGGGAAGGTGCAATAATAGGAGTTATACTTCTTGTACTAATCTTATTGTTTTTACACTTATAAAGAAGAACTTGTCAGTATAGGGGAATCTCCAAATTTCGAAAGGTTTAAATCCCAATACAATGCATTTAGTGCGGATATATATGATATATTGCCCATTTCAGCGGGAATGTTAGGAGGAGCGATTGGTGGAACTGTAATGGGGGGTTCCAGGTTCAATTATTGGATTCGTCTCTGCTACCGGAGAGGCTACATGGTATGTCGAAAATGAAAAAAGTAGATGGGAGAAAGATGAGGCAGGCAAGAACATAGACACTAAATAGGAAGGAGAAAAGATGAAATGAGATTCTTTATAGGGAGTTATATATATGACATAATTCTTTTAATCTTATGTGGAGTAGTATTTAAGACTTTTATCCTAAAAAAAGGATTATCAGAAAAAGAATCTTTTTTTATACTACATACATTGCCAATAGTCTATATACCCCTTTCTGTATTATTAATCGTGAATATGGTTTATATTGTTTTGATAGATAGAGAAATTATTGATAATACTTACAAAGGATTTGCACTGTATTCACTTGCTTTTATTTGGATTATGATGGTGATTATAGGATTTTATAATAGAATTAAATACGGCTCCAAGGATTGGGAATATATCGAAGAAACCAAACGAGGGATTTTTGGACTTATTGGACTTTTGGTTATGGCAATATTCATGTACTTATTTATATGATTTATGTGTTTTCAAAGGAGTCGTCATAGACAGCAAAGCAGAAAAAAGAAAAGAACCGGATCACCACCGGTACTTTGACATGGAAAAACATGGACAACAAAGCCGAATACAAAACAAAAGCAAGCGGAATCACCGCATCCACTAATGCCGTATCCAAACTCGACCCCTGATTAAGTTATCTGGATGAGGAATGATATATCATGACAGATTTAGTAATAATTTTAGTATATTTAGCAATGATGCTTATATGGATTTTTAAGAAGATAAAGTTTAGAAGCTTAGTTTTTTCTACAACTATTCGAATTATAATTATAAAATTTATTTATTCATTAATACTTCCATTTTCTGTATTTGTATATATTTTTTTTCCGCCAGAAAATGCAGTTCGGTTTTTATTAGGTGCGAGTAGTATAGGGGCATTAGGGGGGCTGTTTTGGCTTTTAGATCGCGAAAGAAGAATTGTCATTATTAAGAGTGTTGATCATGAAACATTAAAAAAAATACAAGGATCTCTTCAAAAGCGGGAACGAAGAACGAAAGAGGTTCTTGTTGGATGTATTTTTTTCATGTTTTTAGGTTTCTTGATCTATCTTTTGCCACATTAGAGAAAGCGTAAGGGAAATTATTATAAGGATAAGAATGGAGCATCTGTCTAACCATGTCATTCGTGAAAATAAGTGTAACGGATATAAAGAAGTGCTAAACAAAGCAGCCCTGGATAAATCCAAAGAAATCGCGGCAGAAGGAATAGTAAGCTGGAGTGCGGCGAACTGGATGGAAAGTAAATATCCCTACCTGACACGAAAAGAAGTGGAGGCAATTGGGAAAAACCTTGTAAAGAAAGCCAGACCTTTTGTAACAGGTGCGTCTTACCTATAGGGGATACAGGAAAACCATGAAAGATTTAATCCCCCTACAACGCATTTAGCGCGGATGCATACGATACGTTGCCGTATCACTTGGGATAATTGGGGCATGGGGGAAAAGTGCATTAGGGGGGGCCTGTAGGTGGGCTGTGCGCGGTGGAACTATATCTATTAGGAGCAAGTGTACGGGTGAAGATCAATAAATGGAAACAGCAACAATCACCTTTGGTTGATAAGGAGAAAACTTCCGGGGTGGGAGGGGAAAATGAGTTACTTGGTAAATAGCGTATTTTATGATTTAGTCTATCTTGTTATTTGCATTCTTCTTATAAGGGTATATTTTATTCAAAAAATTATTTGTTCTGAAAAGGAGCAATATTTTGTGCTTCATGTCTCTCCATTTTATACATTCCTCTTGTGTGTATTCATATTATTGCGATGTTATACATTATTGGGGTGAATAGAGGCTTCTTCCTCGGTGAATACACTAAAGAAGCAAATATCATTGTAATTATGGCAGTATTAATTGAGTTCATGATAAGCATATATAATCGTATGAAATATGGCCACAAAGATCAGAAGTTTAAAAATGATACGGAGACAGGATGCATAAGTATAATCTTAATAATTACTGTTTTAGCTGTGATGTGCTTCTTTCATTAATAGTGTTTAGAAATGGTTAGTTGTGGACCATAGAAGATGGAGAAGTAGTGGAAGAAATAATTGCCCATACAGGAAGCAAAGCAAGCGGAAAGAAAGTAGACGTAAAAACAGGAAACAACCTCTCCATAGAAAGCGGCATCCATCTGCAAAGAGATATTACCGCTTTACGGGATATAGGAAAACTATAAAAGATTTAATCCCCATACAACGCATTTAAAGGGGATATATGAGTGGAAGTTTATTAACACAAATATATGTAGAGGAGAAAAAACGAGAATGGGAGAAGAATGAAAAGGATTCAATGAAAGTAACTGAGAAAATAGAATACAGGGAGTGATAATATATGAATTATTTTATTGGTAGTATTCCATTTGATTTGATACTTCTGATATTATCTATTGGAATCTTTAAGACATTTATTTTGAAACAAAATTTATCTGATAAGGAACGTTTTTTTCTTATACATACACCAACATATATATACATACCATTATCGATCCTTATGATTATTAGTATGGTCTATATAGTTGCGGTAGATAGGAAATTAATTAATGACCACTATATTCTTTTTGCCCAAATTATTATGTTTGCTGTATTTTTTATGACGATGATTATTACAGTGCATCATCGAATTAAATATGGCAATAAGGATTGGAAATACAAAGAGGATACAAAACTTATGATTATAGGGCTGTCTATGTTAATTTTCATTTTTGTCATGATCTGGCTTTTTGGGTAATTAATATAAATCCCGCCTCAAAGGAGCCGTCATAGACAGCAAAGCACCGGTAGAAAAGAACAAACTCACCACCGGTACTTTGACATGGGAAAACATAAACAACAAAGCAGAATATAAAGCAAGCGGAAAAGGAATCTCCTATACCAATGGAGCAGGAATCCCCTTAAACGCCTTAGGACTCCTTTCAAACATGGGTCCCACCGTGAAAGACAAAGCAGGAACAACCACGACATCCGCCGTATCCAAAGAAATCATTACAATAACAGACAAAGAAAACCGGAAACAGGACATAGAGAAACTAAACAGGAACATAGAAGACAGCCTAAAAAAACTTAAAGAAATCTTTTAAAGAAATCTTTGACAACAAAAGTAGAAGAAAAACAGGAACCCATCCACATGATGAACATAGTGGGGAACCAAATCATCCATGAAATGGCAGACCACTATGGATGGAAAGAAGGCTCCACAGAAAAGACAGCCATCCATGGAATGCCGGGAGCCTGACAGGAGACCGTGCGGAAGGAGCCTATACGGTACAATCTAGTGGGACGCAAGCAAACGTACATCTTGATTTTTCTACAAGTAGAGATCATCCGGTAATTGTAGCAAATGTGAGTACAAGCATAATTGCTGTTGGAGGACAAATAGGATATATTTATGAGCCTAAATATCATACTTCAGATGGAAGTGTAAATGCATATGGTGCTTTAAGAGGTATAAATATTAGTAACGATAATGGTGATAGTGTTGCTGATTTTGGAGTACAAGCTTATTATGGTGCAGGAGCAGAAGTAGGTGTAAGAGTCAATTTGAGTAAATTATATGAAGAAATATTTCACGAAAGAGAAGATACTAATAAGAAAGAAGATATAAAGAGACGTGTTAATGAGATAACGGATAAAAGGAGAAACTGAGTTTATGACAGCAAAAGACATAATTTTGAATATCATAGTATACATTGTATTAGTTATAGCAATTTGTTATCCGGAATATTTTAAAACATTTGGGATTTGGGATCAAAGACCGTATGCCAAAAATTCTATAGGAGTGTTTATAGCAAGGGTAATAGCGATTGTAGTACTATTTTTAGTTATTATATATGACATTTCTATGATGAAGAGACAGTGATACAGGAACCGGATGGATTATAGATCTAAACAGCCGGAGCGGAGAAACATTCAGCCATCTGAATCCCAATGAGGACAGAATACGCCTCTATGATAAAAATGTAACCTTCAAACGAATTGACAAAGAAAACGATCATCCGTCAGGAGTATATACCTTTGGAGAACAAGATGGAACCGTAGCCAATAGGCATGCCCTATACCCCGATGAGATTAAAGACTGGGAAAACTACCAGCGCATGAAAGGGGTATCCATGCCAAACTATACCATTAACAAAGGAACACTTGCGGAGAACATGGCCACCGCAGCTATAGAATACCCCTTTGCACTGGCAGAGACCATGGGAGGAAATGTAAGTACGGCAAGAGTACTGGCACTGGGACCGTTAAAAACACTGGGAATGTATAGAACATGGCAGGAAGACTGGAAGAATTACATCGGGGAAGATTGCTGAAAGGCACAGGGGATAATTATGGGAATGGCGGTTGATGAAGGAGGAAATGAGGTAGCTAAAACCATGAAGAAAGATCTACTGAAAACAGATGCTCAAAAAAGGGAAGAACAGAAGGGAGATAAAAAATAATGGTTAAGTATGGAATTTGAATGTAAGGTTTGGAGGTAATGATGGTTATATTTAGCTTTTTTTTATTCATAGAACGTATAATCTTTATGTTTAGTAATAAATTAGAAGCAAAAGAAAATATGCCTCAAATATTCTATTACTATTTTAGTGGAGTAGGAGGAGGAATTTATTTTTTTATATTATTTTGTATATCTATAATTGGGTATGGAATTAATTACTTAATAATGCTGCTTGTTATGTGTATCATATATTTCTTATCACTTAGCAGATCAAAATATTGTTATGAAAAGGAGAAAGAGCTCATAATATCACGTGATAATAAGTCAGAAAGAATTAATAAACTGAGAAATTATATTAAGTTTATTAATATTGTAAGGTGGATTGACTGTTTGGGGTTTGCATTATTATTGATGGTGGCTATTTAGAGTTACCATTAAAGGGAAGGCAGGCAAAGACATCAACCTTACTGCTGCTGAAAACAGGAAAACAGCAGAAGGAAAGAGCAAAGGCGCAAGAATTACTGCATCCTTCGGCGTAGGAGGACGCCAAAATGCAGGCATCAGCGTAGGAAAATTCAAAGGAAATTGAATTACCTATACGGGAAGCGCTGCCATATCCAAAGGAACCATAACCATCACGGATAAAGAAAACAGGGAACAAAGCCTAGAGAAAATGAATAGGAACACAGAGGACAGCCTAAGCAAACGCAAAGAAATCTTCGACAAAACAAAAGTAGAAGAAAAACAGGAACTTATCCACATGATGAACATAGTAGGGAACTAAATCATCCATGAAGCGGCAGGCCACTATGGATGGAAAGAAGGCTCCATAGAAAAACTCCTTCTCCGTGGAATGTGGGGAGCGGAGTAGGACACACAGGCGCCTATATTTCCAAAGAGCAATTACAGAGAAATATTATGGCTCAATAAGTGATATTAAACAAGCGAGACTATTTAAGTTGAATTTTAATAGGAGTGATACATACAATTTAATTTCAACGATAAATTATTACAGGAATAATTCAGCTTGGGTAAAAAACCTTATTATGAACCGATAAATAATGGTAATCCTTATTGGAGATATAACTTGTTTACAAATAACTGTAATAGTTTTGTTATGAATAGTTTGTATAACATATTGCCAATAGATGATTATAGAAGAGAAAATATAAAGTTTGATCAATTTGATCCCAAGGTACAAGGGGATAATCTTGAACAGGCGAATCATTTGGTAGTGGAGGTGTATAAACAATGAATTTGTATTGTTTAAGTTTAAAAAATATATGGAAAATATTGATCATTGAGGGTATATTCTCTGTCTTATTTTGCATATCGATGGCGGTGTTTTTACAGATGGCTTTTTTCTCGTATAAAGCAGCATTTATACTCGGATTAGCAATAAGTCTTATTTATTCTCTTATTATCTATTTTTGTGGTAATTTTCCACTTTTATTAACTATTAAAGGTGGAATTCGGTATATAGAGATAGCAATAATATTTTTTTGTGGTTTATTATTCATCACGCTACCAGTATTCCCATTTCTTTCGGATGGAAATAATATATTGTTTGCACTTTTTGATACAGTTTGTTTTATTGGAAATTATATTTATGGAGGTTCTGGTGTTATTTCAGCGATAATAACTTATGTATTGTGTGTATGGATAATAACTGGGGTAATTTGTTTTTTACAAAGAAAAATTCATAATGGGATTTGATGCATATCTTATTAAAATGGTTATCTATGCAAGAGTATTAACTACTTAAAATAACTTACCTTTTAAAGGAATGGGGCGTGAATATTTTGAAAAATGTTAAAAGATATTTTGGAGTTAGTGGAACTATATTTTTAATAGGAGCTGGTATTGGTTTTTTTGCTATATATTTTGATATAAAAGGATTGGCTTATATTTCAATTGCTTGTTGCGGAATTAGTTTATTGGTTAATAAGGATGGGAATATTAATTGGTGAAAAAGAATCAAAGAAATGGAGCGAAAGCGAAACCAACCGTATCGCCTGTATGGATCATGGGAACCTTAGTATCCAAAGAAGCAGGAATGACAAAAGGACTGACAGGGGCAGCACCGGATGCTCTCCTGAAAAAAACGGGAAAAGTTAAAGGCATGGACAGCCATAAAATGGCAAGCGCCGCCATAGGATACCTGGCAGGAGGTAAAATAGGGACTTGCATATCATTTTGGCGATGAGGACTATGCATTACTGAATGGTTTTATTAGTCCGACTTGGTCTGTCGGGAGGGATCATTATGGATAGGACAGGCAACGTTTATTTTGTCAAAGGCGGTGGAATCGTAAGTGGCCTTGGCGGAACAGTAGCGACCGGAAAATTTAGTGTAGATACAAGTGATTGGGATGAAGATAAGTTTCGTGAGGTAATATCGGGAGGTAGTTTTGGATTTAGTATAGGATTGTATGGGTCAGCTACGATTTCGATGAATCAGAAATATGGTGATAGAGAACTGGGCGCAACTAATGGGGCATCTGCTTCTATGACATATACTGATGCAAAATATATTTGTAATGTAAATGATTTATGAGAGGTGTTGCCATGAAGAAAATAGACTGGAAGAATTTAAGTTACTATGATTTTATTGGTTTCGTGGCAGTTACAGCTATTTTATTGTTTGTCCTGTATTTTGGATGGCTTTGGCACGCGACTTATGATTACAGGATACAGATGAGAGATCAGATGGTGGAAATGTATCAGCAACTCCCCAACCCCATACCGCCTATTGAAGACGATTATGGAGTACATAAAAGATGGCTGGTTTATTGTGTTTCTGGTACAAGGAAATTTAACCGAGATTTAAAGGATAACGAATTTGATTTGTATGGGGAAAAATTGGTTGAACAAGGATGGCAGATTGATAAAAAGCATACTGATAGCAATCAATACGGTAAATCCACATGTATAGTTTTAAGAAAGGGGGATTTTTTATTTGAGATTACTCGGTGGGAAGGGAAAAAGATATGTAGATTTTATCTAATTAAAAGGGATTGGATATACAAAAAAGGGTTTTAACACAATTTACAAATAAGGAACCATGAGTGGAGGAAATGTATTAGCAGGAGGTCTGGCAGGAGACTGTGTGAGAGGAACCTATACGGGGCACAGATGGGGACAAAGTGGAACAGACTGGCAAAAAAACCGCAAGAAGACCTGAACAAACAACTCAAACAAGAACTATCCACAGAAAAGAAAAGTCCTGATGAACTCATCAAACTGCTGACAGAATACATCAACATGAGCGAAGCCGCTGAACATCCCGACTCGCAAAAAGCACTACATGGTGTCTGGAATGAAGAAAAAGGATATACATTACCGAAGATGACAATAAGCGCACAGGAATATAAAGCGATAGATCAAAAATCATTCAACCGCGTGGCACAAAATACAACCTGCCGACCAAATGGAGCAATAAGAAAAACATATAGGAAACCCTTGAATCACTGAGAAATGACCTGCAAAGAGAAACCAGTAAGGGGAAAACCCCATTCCAAAGCGATTGGGCTAAAGATGGAGGATATGGATTAGACTTTATAGGAGAAGTATCTAAGGAATCTCATTTGCCGGGGATGTCCGGCTGGTCAGGAACTGCCGGAAGGATGTTAGATATAGGAACATTTTTAACAACGGATAATCATGGCAAAGAAGTTAGTGGAATGGATGGCAGTATGGGAGGAACTGCATTGGGGGCATTCCTGATTTCTAGTGGAATTCTAAATGTAGGGGCTGGAGTCCTGTCATATCCAGGTCCTCAACTTATAGGAGGCGCAAGTGTTGTATTTACTGGTTATTTAGGTGAACGGTTGGGGAACTCTTTATATGATTCTTATCAAAGAAAAAAGTATATGTGGATTATATCTATGATTTATCAAATGATATTAGTAAAAATGATAAAGATGAATTTAGAGCAAGGCTTAAACAATATTTTGTTGTAGAGGATTAATAGGAGGAGGCAATGGATATAATAGATAAATTTTTCTTTGTAGGATTAACAGCAACGTTATTGGCATTTCTTTCTGTTTGTACATTCGTCTGTTATGATGTTTTTCATGGTAGGATAAAATATCCTGTTGAATATATTGTGATAATCATAATTGGATTGTTATGGGTAAGTATACTTTTTTTGTCTACTGTAATTGGAACAACGAATATTTCAGAAAAAGTAGGAGTTTACTATGATAAAGAGTTTGGAACCCTAATAGGAATTTTTTCTTTTTGGTTAATGAATATTATGATTCGATATTATAAATATGTTTTTCTTATTCTACCGTATAAAAAAAGTAATAATTGGATAGAAAATATAACGGGGAAATGGATAATTTCTTACATGTGTCCAGTTATAATTGGGGTAGGGATACTATGGTGGTGTTGGCCGATTCTTGTACATGTAATTAAAATAATTTCTTCGTTATAGTACTTTATTATAGATAAAAAAGAGCAACCCCCGCTTTAAAGGAGCCGTTATAAACAGCAAAACATCGGCAGAAAAGAACAAACTTACTACTACTAACACCCTCTACAAACGTCCCAACTTGGGGAATCGTTGTAAGAAGCATGACAGGGGTTTGTATGGCACAGATGGGGACAAAGTGGAACTATTTAGGATTTGAGCTGCTGGAATTCAAGAAACTATTAGTTAAAGATTTAAAGAATCCGGCTGGGATACCAATTACAGAAGAACAGGCAAAACAGAGACAAGATAACATCATAAGAAATGGAAATAAATGGGATACCGACAGAGCTACTTCCGATAACCAATTGGAGATGGAGAACTATTATGCGTTGACCGGAACAGAATTATCACTCAAAAATAAATATGCATCGGATAACGTTGATCAACTGATGGATGATTATAAGAGAATGGTAACAAATAAACAAAGCAGCATAAAAGGGACGGGGATATATGAATTTAGACCTGTGAGAGTATCTCCTGTCAAAGAACATGGATTTGATGCATATCTTATACAAGGGGGAATAGGTAACTGAGAAGGCGGATATCTCTATGACTTTAAAACAGGGAAATCATACTATTCTTTTGGTGGAAATACATCAAAAGGAATTCTACCGATTGGAGCAGAAGTGCCTGGATTGCGGCTTGTGTCGTTTGATCAGAGTTTTAATTTGAAAAGACCTGATAATAGAGAAGATATCTTTTCCGGTAGAAGTATTGGGGGGAATGTTTATATTGAATTTGGGGTAGGTGGTTTTACACCAATTAATAAACAATCTGGAACAGTCTGGGGACTAAAATATGGGGGGATACGCCACAGATAGGTGTTGGAGTTGATGAAACGATAAGTGAGAATGTCATGACTAATCTTTTGTGCAAGAAACACGAAATAAAAAGAGTTAATCCTAATAGCAAGCGGTTTATGTAACTGAATAGAAGGGAGAGTCGCTTAGTGAGGATTATATTTGATAAGATGAAAAAAGCGAAGTCTATAGCTTTTGTGGGTATTATTGCTATAGTGCTTTTTATTGCTAACCATTTCGAGGCGTTGCAACCTGAAGAAGAAATTAAAAATAGTGTATCTACCATTGGTATATATAAGGAAGAGGCAGAAACCATAGGGAATAATCTTATATTTTCATATAGAAGTCCGGATGTATACATACTGACAAAAAATTTTAAAGTGTATGCGTCGAGGGATGAGATTGTTAATTATTATAAGAAAAACTTAGTGGACACCGGATGGAAATTTACGGGAAAATCAGAAAATATTGATCACTCGAACAATAGAAAGATAGGGGAATCATTTGATTTCAGAAAAGGGAAATATGAACTGGGATTATATTTTAGTATTCAGGATTTGGAAAATTATAGAATAGACAATGGGAAGCCTCTAAAATATTCTATAACGGTTCATCCAAAACAGTAGAATCTTCGACCAAAATAGAATAGAAGAAAAACAGGAATACGTAAACGTATGCTCCCCGGTAGGATACCGCTTTATAGGAGACATAGCGGGACACAAAGAAAACGAACTATATAAAAAACGGAAAAGCCAGAAAAGAGAATAATAGCATACTGGCGGAGAAATACGAAAAAGAAGTAACTATGGCTGGATATCATTTTGGTGATGAGGACTATGTAATACTAAATGGTTCTATTGGTATTGGACTTGGGCTATCGGGAGGACTCATTATGGATAGGATGGATAACATTTATTTTGTCAGAGGCGGTGGAATCGTAAGTGGTCTTGGTGGAACAGTGGCAACCGGGAAATTTAGCATAGATACAAGTGAATGGGGTGAAGATAAATTTTGTGAAGTAATATCGAGAGGTAGTTTTGGATTTGGTATGGGATTGTATGGGGGGCTACGATTTCAATAAATCCGAAATATGGTACCAGAGAACTGGGCGCAATTAATGGGGTCTCTGCTTCTATGACATATACTGATGCAAAATATATTTGCAATGTAAATGATTTATGAGAGGTGTCGATATGGAGAAAATAGACTGGAAGAATTTAAGCTATTATGATTTTATTGGTTTTGTGGCAGTTACAGCCTTTTTGTTGTTTGTCCTGTATTTCGGAGGGCTTTGGTATGCGACTTATGATTACAGGATACAGATGAGAGATCAAATGGTGGAAATGTATAAGCAACTCCCCAACCCCATACCGCCTATTGAAGACGATTATGGAGTACATAAAAGATGGCTGGTTTATTGTGTTTCTGGTACAAGGAAATTTAACCGAGATTTAAAGGATAACGAATTTGATTTGTATGGGGAAAAATTGGTGGAACAAGGATGGCAGATTGATAAAAAATATACTGATAGCAATCAATATGGTAAATCCACATGTATAGTTTTAAGAAAGGGGGATTTTGTATTTGAGATTACTCAGTGGGAAGGAAAAAAAGCATGTGAATTTTATCTAATTAAAAGGGATTGGATATACAATAAGGGCTTTTAATACAATTTACACAAATAGGGAACCATAACCATCACAGACAAAGAAAACCGGAAACAGGATATATCCGCCGCCTTTGGAGGGATCCTCTCCAAGATGACAGGAAGGAGTGGATATACGAACG
>ENA-UONT01000183-UONT01000183.1-human-gut-metagenome-genome-assembly--contig:-CS20-NODE-183-length-89528-cov-13.014015_pt1 | contig 89528 bp, 51 predicted proteins | sample MGYA00242459_ERZ724006 | MGnify/ENA metagenome assembly ERZ724006
CGCAAAAAAGGAAGAAGCAATCTGCTGTTTATCTCCCTTTGCGGATATGGAATCTGCGGCGTTTTTTCAGGACGGGCAGGGCTGCTGCCGCGAGAAGCGCCGCGGAAACGGCTGCCGAAGAAGCGCCGAGGGAAGAAGAACAGCCGGACTGTTTGCCCGAGATGACCAGGATCTTCGCTCCGCAGTCAACGCACGTTCCCTTCTCGTATTCGTGTCCCTTCCGCGCTCCGTATCCCTCTCCGCACTTCTCACATATCGCCTGCTCTCCGCACTTCGCTTCTCCTCCTTCGTGTTCGTCCGTCGCTTCCTTTACCGCTCCGCACCTTGTACACTTTCTTTCCCGGCACGTCGGTCCCTCTTCATACGCATGCCCTTTCTTCTCTTCCGTCACGATTCCGCACCGCTCGCAGATCCCGTCCTCCGTACACGTCGCCTCGCTTCCGCTGTGTCCCAATGCCGCGATTTCCCTCTGCTCTTTCAAAATCTCTCCGCATACGCCGCACTTCACTCCGCTCGTCAGCCCTGCTTCCGTGCATGTCGCCTCTCTCCCTTCCGTCTTCTCTCCTGCGTGGCCCTTCGCCAGAATCGGATACTGATACTCCAGCACCTCCCCGCATCTTTCGCAGTGACTTCCCTCCGTCACTCCGTTCTCCGTACACGTCGCTTCCCTTCCTTCATCTCTGACCGCTTCGTGCCCTTTCGCAGCGATCCTCTCGCTCTCCTTCAATCTTTCCCCGCATCTTCTGCACGTGATTGCTTCGCTTCTTCCCGCTCTCGTACACGTCGCCTCTTTTCCTTCCGTCACCACCTCGTCGTGACCCAGCGCCTCCTTCACGACCGCTCCGCAGATCAGGCACACCTGTCCCTGCGTGCACGTCGCTTCCCCATGACACTGATGCTCCGTCCCCTCCGACGCGATCTTCAGCTCTTCCTCACTGACTTCTTCCTTTCCTCCTTCCTCTCTGTACTTCTTCCCGCACCGCTCGCATGCGTAGTGCGCTTCCATTCCGTCCTCCGTACACGTCGCTTTCTCCTCCGCCACGTACTTCAGCCTGTGCCCCAATGCCGGCACTTCTCTCTGCTCTTTCAGCACCTCTCCGCATTCCTCGCATTCTTTCCCTTCCGTCAGCCCTGCTTCCGTACACGTCGCTTCTTTCCCTGCCGTCGTCTTTTCTCTGTGCCCTTTCGCCGGAATGACCACAGAAGAAAGAACCTTCGTACAGGAGACATCTTCATACGCGCTGCGGCAATCTTCGCAGAGATAATGCGCTATGATACCGGCTTCTGTACAAGAAGCGTCCTTTCCTTCGATATATTTCACCCCTTTCGCTTCTTCGGCAGAAACCTCCGTGACAGAAAGCTCGGACGTAAACGCACTGATGATCAGATGAGAGGCGTCTGTCTTCCTGGCAGATTCGTCTGTTATTTCAAGGGTAAAGACGGCTTTTTCGGGATTGCAGACACAGTCTGCACCGTAAAAAGCGCGCAGCACAGCGCCCGTCTCCGTCACTGCCGCGCGGATGTGAAATACCAGACCTGTTTCCGAACCAAAAGCGGCAAACGGCAGACTTCCGACCGCAACAGCGCTTTCTCCCTCGCTTTCTCCGCCGCCTTTTACCGAAAACCGATAACGCCCTTCAAACGTATTTTCCGCTACGCGGGCGTCTTTCCACCCCTCCTGCCAGCGGAATTCTGCGGTGATACGGTGCTGTTCGTCTGCGCCGTACCCGATCGCGAACGTTTGTTCCGTGCCGTTATCCGACATGGTTGCGCGGAATGTATAGAGCAAATCTTCCCTGTGCTCTGCAGAGAGATCTGACGGCTCAATCGTCACGCTCTGACGATAAGGCAGTTCTTCGCCGATATCAATTCCGTGAATGCGGACATCGGCAAAATTCTGGTTGATAAAACCGAAATACACCTGCGGATTGCCCGCCTCGTCGATAAAATCGCTCAGTTTCCAGTTGACTTCTTTTCCGTCCGTTTTTTCCTTTTTCAACTCATACGAAGCTCCGAGCGCTTTTCCCTCAAAGGACATTGTAACGGCACTTTCCGTAATTCTCCATGAGATGGTATGTACATCCAGATTATCTGTAAATGCTACATTGTCAAAGTAATCGGCCGTACGGTAGTTGGCATAATCGCTGATACGGACTAATATCCTGTTGCTTGCTATCTGCCCTTCGTTCTGAAAATAAAGCCGGGCCCCCAGCAACGGCGCACCCGTTCCGATCAAAGAACCGTTCAGATCAGTGCGGTGCGCTGTAATCGGTTTGTTTGTGATAACCGGAATCAGATGCTTTGAACTGACGGGATTTGTAAAGGAGAATCTGACCGTGACCGTCATCTCTTTCTTCAACATATATGAGGATTTATTGGCGAGATTCCCCGTGTAATAAGCTCCCGACGTCGCCGGATCTGTTCTGCTGTCAAGGATGATTCCCTGCGTATCCGCCGCGATCGGGGTATCCGTGACGTCTTTCCATTTCGACGCATCATACGCCGCTGCATGCGCCGCAGGCGGTGTGAAGCCAAGTACCATGCAAATCGCTGCGCAGAGCAGAATTGCGGCAATCATTTTCTTAACGGTAAACTGTTTCATCCGATGTTCCTCCCCGGAATTCATATTTTTTTCATTTTATCACAGATTGAATGACGGAAAGAATACAGAAAAACAGCAATAAGCATGCACAAAACATACTTTTTTGTAATATTTTTGTAATAACCCGCCCGGCGGAGAAAACACCCTAAAAAAAGAAAACCGCGCCTGATAAAAACGCGCTCAATGCTTGCTATTTTTACATGTTTATGTTAAAATTTGTTTGCCTGCGGATATGGCGGAACTGGCAGACGCGGCAGACTTAGGATCTGCTTCGCAAGAGTGGGGGTTCAAATCCCTTTATCCGCACCAAAAAGAACCTAAACCGGATAGTTCGGTTTAGGTTCTTTTTCTGCTGAATGTTATGTTTTCACGCAAACGGTCAGGCTGAGGCAGAATAGATACTGCCTTTGAAATGCGTTACCGACAGAAGGAAAAGACGTTCTCTTTGCCGGGAAACAATTTTTGCCATGCCCCGTTCAATTCAAATACCTTCTTTTTGCAAAGGCGGATGATATTTTGCGGAAATACTTTCAATCTGCCTTTTCCGTCTCTTTATGACGCTCTTCCTCTTTTTCCTTTCCTTTCTTTTTGGAAAATTTGGAAAAGAGCCATTCTTCAAATCTTTTCTGATAGCGAAACGACAGTACCGCCAGCGCGGCAAATACGGCTATGATCGCGATCCAGACCGGAATGCCCCAGCCGCTGAACGGAATCAGCGTTCCGCTCCCGAAAAAACAGTATACGGCGATGATGAACGGGCGTACGATGACGATTACTCCTAAAAAGTAGGGAAAACTCATCGAGGTCAGCCCCGCGATGATACAGAGGATATCGTCCGGAAAAAAGGGCAGAATCTGCATGATCAGAAATATCCCCTTGCTGCGGCTGCCGATATAATCGGCGTACTTTTCGGTGGCGTCTTTTCCGGCGATCCAGATCAGCGCTTTTCTGCCGAATTGCTTTCCCAAAAAGTAACAGATCAGAGAGCCGATGATTACGCCCAGGCTGGCGAGCAGCGTGGCGACGAGCGGAGACCAGATGACCGCGCCCGGCACATAGCAGACGATGGCGGGAAGGGGCAGAATGACGACCTGCAGGATCTGTATCAGGACATAGACGACCATCCCCCAGCTGCCCGTAGAACGCACGAGCCCGATGACGGCGTCAATCTTCTCCGCATCCGTGGGATAATCGTTCAGATGCGCGAAGGTTCCGAGCAGAATGAACGTAGTCAGCATGATCGCAGCGAGGCTTTCCGCAATACAAGTCAGCTTGATAAAGGATTCCTTTCTGAAAATCAGATAGAGCACTTCCGCGATCAGCCCCAGAGAGGCGACCGCGTGAAAAACCGCCTGCACCAACGCGCTCCAGCTTTTCATCATAAGCGCGGTAAAGACGATGATCGCGACACAGAGAACGACATTGAAAACCTGCAAAATTATTTTGTTGTTCTGACGCATACGCTGTACCTTTCTGCCGCGCGGCGGCAGTCTGCGGGAACGACGCCCGCTATCTTGTCATTTCGTTTTTCTTTCGGGGCAGATCTCTTCCAGTTCAGCCATCCACGCTTCCCGGGAGGCGTCCGAAGGCATGCGCCAGTCTCCCCGCGGAGAGAGGGACACCGATCCCACCTTCACGCCGTCCGGCAAGCAGTTCCGCTTAAACTGCTGGGTAAAAAAACGGCGGAAAAAGGAGTTCAGCCAGCGGTAAATTTCCTCCGGACCGTATTTCCCGGCAAACGCATACACGGCGACACGGTAGATTTTTTTGGGCGGAAATCCCATCCGTACGAAATAGTAGAGGAAAAAGTCGTGCAGTTCATAGGGGCCGACGATCTCCTCCGTCCGTTGGACGATCGCCCCGTCCTTCGCGGGAAGGAGCTCCGGGCTGACGGGGGTATCCAGAATATCGAACAGAATTTTTCTGCGTTTCGGTTTTCCGCGCAGCGCTTCGTAGCGGACGAGGTAGCGGACGAGCGTCTTGGGAACGCCCGCATTGACGCCGTACATGGACATGTGATCTCCGTTATAGGTCGCCCAACCGAGCGCCAGCTCGGAAAGATCCCCCGTCCCCACGACGAGCCCGCCCGTCATGTTGGCGATATCCATCAGTACCTGCGTACGTTCGCGCGCCTGCGCGTTTTCATAGGTTACGTCTGTCACCGCCGGATCCTGGCCGATCTCCCTGAAATGCCGCAGCACGGATTTTGTAATATCGATCTTTTTGAAAGTGATCTTCATCGCTTTCGCCAGGGCGACCGTATTGTTAAACGTGCGGTCGGTCGTCCCGAAACACGGCATCGTCACGCCGACGATATCGCTCATGGGGCGGCCGGAAGCCTCCGCCGCGCGCGCCGCAACGAGCAGCGCGAGCGTGGAATCCAGCCCCCCGGACAGGCCGATCACCAGCGTCTTCGCACCGGTGTGCGCCAGCCGCCGTTTCAGCCCTTCCGCCTGCATGGTCAAGATAAGCTCCGCGCGTTCTCCCAGTTCGCTTTCCCGCTCGGGCACGAACGGAAAGCGCGCATAAGCGCGCGTCAGCTGCGTCTCTTCCGCTTCCGCACCGTAGGGAACGACCAGATATCCCCCGTCTTTTTCGTAGCCGAAGTTCGCGGATTTGCTGCGCTCGTGCAGCAGGAAAGACACATCTATCTCGCTCACGGCGGCTTTTTTTGAAAACGGAAGGGATTCGGAGAGAATTCTGCCGTTTTCTGCGACGACGTTGTGCCCGGCAAAGACCATGTCCGAAGTCGATTCCCCTGCGCCGGCATCCGCATACACGTATCCCGCCGCAAGTTTCGCAGACTGCACGGAAATCAGATTGCGGCGGTATTCCGCTTTTCCGACCGTCTCGTCCGAAGCGGAGAGGTTGACGATGACCGTCGCGCCGTTGACGGCGTGAAAGACGGAAGGCGGCTGCGCCGACCACAGATCTTCGCAGAGCTCCACGCCGATTTTCAGCCCTTCCGGGGCGCGCGCTGCGAAGAGGAGCTTGCTGCCGAAGGGAACGGATACGCCGAACAGAGACAGTGCGCCGTTTTCCGCGGGAGCGGAAGCAAAGTAACGCCGCTCGTAAAATTCACCGTAGTTGGGCAGATACCGTTTGGGCACGACGCCCAGCACCCTGCCCCGCCATAGCGCCGCGGCGCAGTTGTAGATCAGGCCGTCTGCCCGAACCGGAAGGCCGACGAACAGGATCGCACCGACGGAGGAAGTTCCTTCCGCGACGCGCCTCAACGCGCTTTGCGCCGCAGAGAGAAGCGTCTCCTGATAGAGGAGATCGCCCGCCGTATAACCGACCAGGCAGAGCTCCGGAAACACCATCAGCCGGACGCCTTCCAGATCCGCTTCGACTGCCGCTTGAATCACCTGCTCCGCATTGTATGCGGGATCCGCGACGCGGATCTGCGGCGTGAGTGCGGCAGCCTTGATAAAACCGTCTTTCATAAAAACTCCAAAAAGTGTTTTTCTTTATTATACGCGTTTTTACGAAAAATCGCAAATTTTAATGATACAAAAAAAGCGAAAAAATAAACTTTTTCGCTTTTTTAATCATTTTATTCTATCTAATATCAGAACAAACCGACGATTTTTCCGCTATCATCCACATCGATTTTTTCTGCGGCGGGAACCTTCGGCAGTCCCGGCATCGTCATGATGCTGCCGGTCAGCACGACCAGGAAGCCGGCACCCGCAGAGACCTTGACCTGACGGACGGTCACCGTAAAGCCGGTGGGCGCGCCCAGTTTTGCCGCGTCGTCCGTAAAGCTGTACTGCGTTTTCGCCATGCAGACGGGGATGCCGCCGAATCCCAGTTCGGTGAGCGAAGCGATTTGTTTCTCCGCCTCCGCCGTATAGGCGACGTCCTCTCCTCCGTAAATTTTTGTGACCACCGCGCGGATCTTTTCTTTGACAGGCGCGGTTTCGTCGTAGGCAAAGCGGAAATCGCTTTCGCACTCGCACAGGCGCACGACTTCCCGCGCCAGTTCTTCTCCGCCCTTGCCGCCCTCCGCCCAGACGGTGGAGAGCCGGACGTTCACGCCGAGTTCTTTGCACTTTTCGATGACGAGCGCGATCTCCGCATCCGTATCCGCCGGGAAGCGGTTGACCGCCACCACCACGGGAAGCCCGTAGACGTTCTTCATGTTGGAGACATGGCGCAGAAGGTTGGGGAGTCCCTTTTCCAAAGCAGGCAGATTTTCGGCGTTGATTTCGGATTTCGGCAAACCGCCGTGCATTTTCAGCGCGCGTACGGTCGCAACGACGACGACCGCGGCGGGCTTTAACCCCGCGCAGCGGCACTTGATATCCAGAAACTTCTCCGCGCCGAGATCCGCGCCGAACCCCGCTTCCGTGACGGCGTAATCGCCCAATCGCATGGCGGTGCGCGTCGCGATGACGGAGTTGCAGCCGTGCGCGATGTTCGCGAAGGGACCGCCGTGCACGAACGCTGGCGTTCCCTCCAGCGTCTGGACGAGATTGGGTTTCAGCGCATCCTTTAAAAGCGCCGTCATGGCGCCCGCCGCCTTCAGGTCCCCCGCGGTGACCGGACGGTTATCGTACGTATATCCGACGATGATGCGGGACAGCCTTGCCTTCAGATCCGAGAGAGACTCCGCCAGACACAGCACCGCCATGATTTCGGACGCGACGGTGATGTCGTATCCGTCCTCCCGGGGAACGCCGTTTGCCTTTCCGCCCAATCCGTCCACGACGAAGCGGAGCTGGCGGTCGTTCATGTCGACGCAGCGGCGCCAGGTGATCCGGCGCGGGTCGATCCCGAGCGCGTTGCCCTGGTAAATATGATTGTCCAACATCGCCGCAAGCAGGTTGTTCGCGGCGCCGATCGCGTGAAAATCACCCGTAAAGTGCAGGTTGATGTCTTCCATCGGAATGACCTGCGCGTATCCCCCGCCCGCGGCGCCGCCCTTGACGCCGAACACCGGGCCCAAAGAGGGCTCGCGCAGCGCGACGACCACCTTTTTGCCGATGCGCTTCAGCCCGTCCGCCAGACCGATGGTCGTGGTAGTTTTGCCTTCGCCGGCGGGAGAGGGAGAAATCGCCGTCACCAAAATCAGCTTGCCGTCCTTTCCTGCGGGCAGGCGGTTCGGGTCGATCTTCGCCTTGTAATTGCCGTAGAGTTCCACCGCATCCTGCGGGATTCCCGCCGCCGCGGCGATTTCCGTTATTTTGCGGATGGGCGCTTCCTGCGCGATCTCGATATCCGTCTTCATCTGTTATCTCCCTTATTTGAAATATTTGACCGCAGAGCGGAACAACCCCATGTCGTAATTGCCGGGCACGTTCTGATACAGATCTTTGTCCCAGCGCTCGCTGTGCCCCATTTTGCCGAAAATTCTGCCGTCGGGCGAAGTGATGCCCTCGACGGCTTCAAACGAACCGTTCGGGTTGAACTGAACGTCATACGTCGGGTTCCCCGCGAGATCCACGTACTGCGTGGCGATCTGACCGTTTTCCGCAAGCGCGGCGATCACCTCGCCGGGCGCGACGAATTTTCCCTCGCCGTGCGAGATGGGAACGGAGTAGATCTCCCCCGGTTTCGTCTCCGCAAACCAGGGAGACTTATTGGAGGCAACGCGCAGATGAACGATCTTCGACTGATGCCTGCCGATGTTATTATAGGTAAGCGTGGGGGAATTTGCGTCCGTTTCGACGATCTTTCCGTAAGGCACCAGGCCCAGCTTGATGAGCGCCTGGAACCCGTTGCAGATGCCGCCCATCAGACCGTCCCGCCGTTCGAGCAGTTCGGTGATTGCGTCTCTGATCGCGGCGTTGCGGAAAAATGCGGTGATGAATTTGCCGGAGCCGTCCGGCTCGTCCCCGCCCGAAAAACCGCCGGGGATAAAGACGATCTGGCTCTTTCCGATCTGCTCCGCAAACGCGCGGACGGACGCGGCGACCGCGTCTTTCGTGAGATTTTTGACGACGAAGATTTCCGGCTTCGCGCCCGCATCCGCAAACGCCTTCGCCGTATCGTATTCGCAGTTGGTCCCGGGGAAAACGGGGATCAGCACCCGCGGCGCGGCAGTCCTGCAGCCGCAGACGGCGCGGGAACCGGCGGTGTAGTCAAACCTTCTGACCGCCATTTTATGGGTGGGAAGATTGCAGGCGAAGATCGGTTCCAGTTTTCCTTCGTAACCCGCCGCGAGAGAAGCGAGCGAAACGCGTTCCTCCCCGCAGACGATCGCCTCTTCGGCGACGGTTTCGCCGACCGCGACGCCCGCATCGTCTTCCTCCGCCAGTTCCACGAGATAGGAGCCGTAGCGATAGCCGAAGATATCCTGAAGACTGAGCCGATTGTTGAACGCAAAGCCGATTCCGTTTCCGAACGCCATCTTCATGACGGCCTCCGCGATGCCGCCGTACGTCGGCGTATAGACCGCCGCCGCCTTCCCTTCCCCGATCAGGCGGGAAACTTCTCTGCTCACCGCAAGGAAGGATTCGGTGACGGGAAGCCCCGTTTCATCGTACTCCGGCGCCAGGAGGATCACCCTGTGCCCCGCTTTTTTAAATTCGGGCGAGACGACGGATGAGGTCTTTCCCGTCGTGACGGCGAAGGAGACCAGCGTCGGCGGAACGTCGATGTGCTCGAAGGTGCCGCTCATGGAGTCCTTTCCCCCGATGGCGGCGATTTTCAGGTTCATCTGCGCCTTGAACGCGCCGAGCAGCGCCGCCATGGGCTTGCCCCAGCGGCGGGGATCCTTTTGGGGTTTTTCAAAGTATTCCTGGAATGTAAGATACAGATTTTCATACGTTCCGCCCGCGGCGATCACCTTGGAAACGGATTCGATCACGGCGAGATACGCCCCGTGATAGGGGCTTTTCTCCGTAATAAAGGGGTTGTAGCCCCACGCCATAAACGAGCAGTCCTGCGTATGTCCCTTTTCGACGGAGATCTTGTTGACCATCGCCTGAACGGGCGTCCGCTGATATTTCCCGCCGAAGGGCATCAGCACGCTGCCCGCGCCGATGGTAGAGTCAAAGCGCTCGGACAGGCCGCGCTTGGAGCAGACGTTGAGATCGCGCGAGAGCGCAAGCAGGCTGTCCGCAAAGCCGCCCGAAACGCTTTTTGCATAGGGAAGCGCTTTGGCGAGCGCGGCGGTAATGTGTTTTTCCGCACCGTTGCTGTTCAAAAACGCGCGGGAGAGATCCACGATGCGCTTTCCCTTCCAGTACATGGTGAGGCGGGGGGCTTCCTGCACCTCCGCGACGACGGTGGATTCCAGGTTCTCCGCGGAAGCGAGCGCGATAAAGCGCGCCGCGTCTTCCTTCGCCACGACCACAGCCATGCGCTCCTGCGACTCCGAAATGGCGAGTTCGGTTCCGTCCAGCCCCTCGTATTTCTTGGGGACGCGGTCGAGTTCGATTCTGAGTCCGTCCGCAAGCTCGCCGATCGCGACGGATACGCCGCCCGCGCCGAAGTCGTTGCAGCGCTTGATCATCGCGGAAGCCTCCGGATTGCGGAACAGGCGCTGTAATTTTCTCTCTTCCGGCGCGTTGCCCTTCTGCACTTCCGCCCCGCAGGATTCCAGCGAGGCGAGCGTGTGCGATTTGGACGAGCCCGTCGCGCCGCCGCAGCCGTCTCTCCCCGTTCTTCCGCCCAGCAGAATGACGGCGTCGCCCGGAACGGGGCGTTCCCGGCGCACGTTTTTCGCGGGCGCCGCAGCGATCACCGCGCCGATCTCCATCCGCTTTGCGACGTAGCCCTCGTGATAAATTTCGTCCACTATGCCCGTCGCCAGCCCGATCTGATTGCCGTAGGAACTGTATCCCGCCGCGGCGGTCGTGACGATTTTTCTCTGGGGCAGCTTGCCTTCCAGGGTCTCGGAAACCGGCTTTAAGGGGTCTCCCGCGCCCGTGACGCGCATCGCCGCATAGACGTACGATCTGCCCGAAAGCGGATCGCGGATGGCGCCGCCGATACAGGTCGCCGCGCCCCCGAACGGCTCTATCTCCGTCGGGTGGTTGTGCGTTTCGTTCTTGAACAGCAGAAGCCAGTCCTGCTCCTCGCCGTCCACGGTGACTTTGATCTTCACCGTGCAGGCGTTGATTTCCTCGGACTCATCCAGATTGGGAAGAAGTCCCTTTTTGCCGAGATAGCGCCCCGCAAGCGTGGCGATATCCATCAGATTGACGGGCTTGACGCGGTTGATCTCCCGCCGTGCGGCGAGATATTCTTCATAGGCGTCCTGCAAAAAATGATCTTCAAATTTCACGTCGTCGATCGTCGTCAGAAAGGTGGTGTGGCGGCAGTGATCGGACCAATAGGTGTCGATCATGCGGATCTCCGTGATCGTCGGATCGCGCCCCTCTTCCCTGAAATAGGACTGGCAGAACGCGATATCGTCCTCGTCCATGGCCAGCCCGTAGGAACGGACAAAGCGCTTCAGCCCGTCCGCACCCAGCTGCAGAAAGCCGCTGAGAGTATCCACTCCGGAGGGAAGCGCATAAGAGAGCGCGAGCGTTTCGGGGAGTTCCATCGAGGCAATCCGGCTCTCCACCGGGTTGACGACGTATTTTTTGATCTTCTCCAATTCCCGTTCGCCGAGGCGCCCGGAAAGCACGTATACGCGCGCCGTGCGGATGATGGGGCGGTCGCACTGCGCGATGATCTGAATGCACTGCGCGGCGGAATCCGCGCGCTGATCGAACTGCCCGGGGAGATACTCCACCGCGAACGCAGTTTCCCCTTCTTTCAGAGAAAGCGTCCCGAACGTATCGTCCAGCTGCGGCTCCGAGAACACCGTTTTCACGGACGCCGAAAAGAGCGCCTCGGTGATATTCTCCGCATCGTACCGGTTCAGCAGACGGACGCCCTCGAGCGCCTCGATGCCCAGGAGATTTCTCAGCTCCGCGGCGAGCGCGCGGGCCTCGTTGTCGAAGCCCTGTTTTTTTTCAACGTAAACTCTATATACCATTTCCGATCTTCTCCATCGCGCGTTTTCCGATATCATTGCGCCGGCAGGCGTTTTCAAAATGCACGCCGTCCGCGGCGGAATATGCCTTCGCTATCGCATCCGGCAGCGTTTTTGCGGTCGCCGTGACGCCCAGCACGCGGCCGCCCGCCGTGACGAGCGCCCCGTCTTTTTCCTTTACCCCCGCGTAATATACGTACGTATCCGCGGGGAGCGGATCCAGCGTGACGGGATAGCCCGTCTCGTATTTCTGCGGATACCCCTCGGACGCCAGCACCACGCAGCAGGCGGAATCTCCCGAAAACACCACGTCTTCTTCTTTTAACGTTCCGGCGGCGACGCTCTGCATAATCGAGAAGAGATCGCTCTTTAAAAGAGGCAGAACGACCTGCGTCTCGGGGTCGCCGAAGCGGCAGTTGTATTCGATGACCTTGGGGCCCGCTTCGGTGAGCATCAGCCCGAAATAAAGACACCCGCGGAACGTTCGCCCCTCTTCGCGCATGGCGCGCACGGTGGGAAGAAAGATCTTTTCCATGCATTCCCGCGCCACGTCCTCCGTATAAAACGGGTTGGGCGCAACCGTGCCCATTCCGCCGGTATTCGGGCCCCTGTCTCCGTCCAGCGCGCGCTTATGATCCATGGAAGATACCATGGGAACGACCGTGCTGCCGTCCGTAAAAGCCAGCACGGAAACCTCGGGACCGGTGAGAAATTCCTCGATGACGACGCGGTTTCCGCTCTCGCCGAAGATCTTATCCTCCATCATGGACTTGACGGCGCGCACGGCTTCTTCCCGCGTCTCCGCGATGATGACGCCCTTGCCCAATGCCAGCCCGTCCGCCTTGACCACAGCGGGAAGCGGACAGCGTTCGAGATAGCGGAGCGCCTCTTTTTCCTCCGTAAAAATTTTATAGGCGGCGGTGGGAATGCGGTGGCGCTTCATCAGCTCTTTGCTGAACGCCTTGCTTCCCTCGATGACCGCAGCCGCCTTCGTCGGCCCGAAACAGGGAATGCCCTCCCCTTCCAAAAGGTCGACCAGCCCCATGACAAGGGGATCGTCCGGCGCGACGACGGCAAATTCGATCTTATTCTCGCGCGCGAACGCGACGATGCGATCCAGTTCCTTTGCGCCGATGGGGACGCATTCCGCTTCCGCCATGCCGGCGTTTCCCGGCAGCGCGTAAATTTTATCGACCAGCGGGGACGCCGCGATCGCCTTGACGATCGCATGTTCTCTCCCGCCCCCTCCGACTACCATTACTTTCATGTCCTGCCGCTCCTCAATGGTGGAATAACCGCATGCCGGTAAACGCCATCACCATGCCGTAGCGGTTGCAGGTATCGATCACCGCGTCGTCCCGCACGGAGCCGCCCGGCTGTGCGACGTAAGAGACGCCGCTTCTCTTTGCGCGCTCGATGTTGTCGTCGAACGGGAAGAACGCATCCGACCCCAGCGCCACGCCGGAAATGCCGGAAAGGTATTCCCTCTGTTCCTCTTTGGTGAACACGGGGGGCTTTTTGGTAAAATACTTCTGCCAGTTGCCCTCTGCGGTGACGTCCTGATAATCTTCGGACAGATAGATATCGATGATGTTGTTCTTCTCCGGCCTGCCGACGCTGTCCTGAAAGGACAGAGAGAGCGGCTTTTCATGCTGGCGGAGATGCCAGAGATCCGCCTTCGTCCCCGCGAGGCGGGTGCAGTGAATGCGGCTCTGCTGTCCCGCGCCCACGCCGATCGCCTGCCCGTCCACCGCATAGCAGACGGAATTGGACTGCGTATATTTCAGCGTGATCAGAGAGATGATGAGGTCGCGGACCGCGCTTTCGGGGAGCGTCCTGTTCTCGGTCACCACGTTGCGCAGGAGGTCTCTGTCAATTTTGAAATTGTTGCGCCCCTGCTCGAAAGTGACGCCGAACACCTCTTTTGTCTCGATTTTGGCGGGGACGTAGCTTTCTTCTATTTTTACGACGGGGTAGGTTCCCTTTCTCTTGTTCTTCAGAACGGCGAGCGCCGCGGGGGTATAACCGGGCGCGATGATCCCGTCCGACACCTCGCGGGCGATGAGTTTTGCCGTCGTCTCGTCGCAGACGTCGGACAGAGCGACCCAGTCGCCGAAGGAAGACATCCTGTCCGTTCCCCTGGCGCGCGCATAGGCGCAGGCAAGCGGAGAGTCGTCCAGCCCCGGCACGTCGTCCACAAAGCAGGATTTTTTCAGCTGTTCCGGCAAGACGGTTCCGACCGCCGCCGAGGTGGGAGAAACGTGTTTGAAGGAAGCCGCCGCGGGCATGCCGACCGCCGCCTTTACTTCCTTTACCAGCTGCCAGCTGTTGAACGCATCCAGGAAATTGATGTATCCCGGGCGGCCGTTTAAAATTTCGATGGGGAGGTCGCTCCCGTCCTTCATGTAGATCTTCGCCGGCTTCTGATTGGGGTTGCAGCCGTATTTCAGTTCAAACTCTTTCATCTTTACCTCCGTTATACCTTGAGCTCGCAGGAAATATCCTCTCCCTGCCAGCGCGCCAGAACAGGCCGTACGACCGTTTCGTTGAATTCCTCTACCTGAGAGGGGCATCTGCCGATATAGAGGGCGGGATCCAGCTCCGCTTCGATTTCCTCTTTGGTGAGCGGAAAGGCGGGATCGGCGGCGATGCGGTCGATGAGATCGTTTGCGCCCCCCTCCAGCTTGACTTTCTTCGCGGCGGCGTGCGAATGCTCGCGCAGGCGCTCGTGCAGTTCCTGGCGGTTGCCGCCCTTTTTCACCGATTTCATCATGATGTTTTCCGTCGCCATAAACGGAAGTTTCTCCATGACGCGGCGGCGGATCACCTGATCGTAGACGACCAGACCGCTCGTCACGTTGATATAGATATTCAGAATGGAATCCACCGCCAAAAACGCCTCGGCAACCGAAATGCGCTTGTTCGCGGAGTCGTCCAGCGTGCGTTCAAACCACTGCGTGGCGGCGGTGAACGCCGGATTCAGCGCGTCCGTGATGACATAGCGGGAAAGCGCGGAGATGCGCTCGCAGCGCATGGGGTTCCTCTTGTACGGCATGGCGGAAGATCCGATCTGCTTGGACTCAAACGGCTCTTCCATCTCCTCGAAGGATTGCAGGATGCGCATGTCGTTGGAGAATTTATACGCGCTCTGCGCCACGCCCGAAAGCGCGGACAAAAAGTATGCGTCCACCTTCCGCGAATACGTCTGCCCCGACACGGGCACGACGCCGGGAAAGCCCATATCGGCGGCGATCATCTCTTCGAGTTTCCTGACCTTTTCTTCGTCCCCGTCGAACAGCTCCATAAAGGAAGCCTGCGTGCCCGTCGTCCCCTTGGAGCCCAAAAGCAGGAGTTTGGAAAGGCGGAATTCCAGCTCCTCCACATCCTGCGCGAGCTCGTACATCCACAGCGTGGCGCGCTTTCCCACCGTGGTGAGCTGCGCGGGCTGCAGATGCGTATACGCGAGGCACGGAAGGGACTTGTACCGATCCGCGAAGGCGGAGAGATTTTTCAGAACCTGCGCCGCTTTTTTCAGGACGATTTCAGTCGCCTCGCGCAGGATTACGACGTCCGTATTGTCCCCTACGTAGCAGGAGGTCGCGCCCAGGTGTATGATCCCCGCCGCCTTGGGGCATTGCAGACCGTAGGCGTAGACATGACTCATCACGTCGTGACGGACTTCCTTTTCGCGGGCTTCCGCCGCCTCGAAGTTGATATCGTCCCGATGCGCCACAAGCTCCGCAATCTGCTCTTCGGTTATTTCCAGGCCGAGCGCCCGCTCCGCCTTTGCCAGCGAGATCCAGAGGCGCCGCCAGGTGGAAAACTTAAACTGTTCGGAAAAAATATACTGCATCTCCCTGCTCGCGTAGCGCGTGGAAAAGGGAGAAATATAGGTTTCTTTCTGCTGATTCATCGCTTCACCCGTTGTATTTGTTGATCATTCTGCTCTCCGCTTTCCCCGTCGCGAGGTCGATATAGCGGACGTAGAGCGAAATTCGATTCTGTTCGTTCAGATTATCCCAGAGATCGGCCGTAAAAACGTCGATTTCGTCCGGAATCGCCACGCGCTCCGGCTCGCCCTGGAACGTGGGGATCGGGTTCCCGTCGCACACGTAGGTGTGGATAAAGTGCCCCAAGCCGGCGATCGGCTCATACGAAAACGTATAGCGGTTGCACGCCGTTCCCGCCGCGTCCGCACTCTTGAGAATGGACATTTCATAGGTAAAATCGCCGCCCGCAAAGCAGAGCGCCGCAGAAATACGCGGTGTGAGATTGGGCGCATCCGGCTCAAAACGGCGGGTTTCGAGCGCCTCTTTCATCGTCTTTCCCGCCTTGAAAAAGTCATAGACGGTATCCGTCTGGTCGCCGTTTGTGACGATCAGGTGGTTTTCCAGTCTGCGGACGGGAGAATAAATGATGAGAGAGGGATCTTCCACCTTCGACGCGTCGTAAGGATAAATGACGACCTCTTCCCCGTTCTCTCTGAATACGCGGTTGCGGCTGTTCTCGCTTCTGCCCATGATGAAGTAGGCGATCGCGGCGCGCGTTCCGTCCGCCGTCTTGCCGGCGACGATCCCGCGGCCGACGTACGCGTTCCCGCGGATGCGCTCCCCGATGGTTTTGATTTCGTAGATATTCATATCGTTTCCCCTTGTAATATTTTGCAGACCTGTTCCACCGCCGCGGGAAGAATCACCCATTCCGCTTCCTCCATGACGCGGCGCTGCAGCGTTTCGGGCGTATCGCCCGGCTTTACCTCGACGGCCTTCTGCGCGATGATCTCGCCTCCGTCCGCCACCTCGTTGACATAGTGCACGGTCGCGCCCGTCACCTTGACGCCGTAAGCAAGCGCCGCCTCGTGCACCTTAAGCCCGTAATAGCCTGTTCCGCAGAAGGAAGGGATGAGGGAAGGATGCACGTTGATGATGCGCTGCGCGTACGCGCGCGTCACCTTTTCGGTCAGAACGCACAAAAACCCCGCCAGAACCACCAGCTCGATCCCGTGCGCCGCGAGCGTGCTCAATAAGACGTCTTCAAATTCCCCGCCCAGTTCCCTGCGGGAGACGACGGCGGTCTCGATCCCGTTTTCGCGCGCCCGCGTGAGCGCGTAAGCGTTTCGGTTGTTGGAAATCACCAGCGCGATCTCCCCGTGCGGGATCTTTTCCGCGCGCATGCTGTCGAGAATCGCCTGTAAATTGGTGCCGCCCCCGGAAACGAGGACGGCAATTTTCGTCTTTACCATAGCTGAACGCCCTCGTCCGAGCGCACGATCTCGCCGATGACGTATGCGTCTTCTCCGTTGGCGCGCAGGACCGCAAGTGCGGCGTCTGCATCTTCTTTCGCAACGATGACGGACATACCGACGCCCATATTGAAGGTGTTGAACATATCCCGCTCGGGGATATTTCCCGTTTTTTGAATGTAGCTGAAAACAGGGAGCACTCTCACGCGCGCCTTTTCGATCTTCGCCCCCAGGCCTTTGGGAATGCTCCTGGGAATATTCTCGTAAAATCCGCCGCCCGTAATGTGGGACACGCCCTTTACCGTCACTTTCTCAAACAGCGCGAGCATGGGCTTGACATAGATTTTGGTGGGCGTCAGCAGGGTCTCTCCAAGGCTCTTTCCGCCGAGCTCCGGAACGGGCGACCTGAGATCCGCGCGCTCTACGTCGAACACCTTTCTCACCAGGGAAAAGCCGTTGGAATGCACGCCCGAAGAGGGCAGCGCAATCACGACGTCCCCCTCCCGGATGCTCTTGTTGTCCAGAATCTTATCCTTATCGACGACTCCCACGGAGAACCCGGCGAGGTCGTATTCGTCTTCGGGGTAAAAACCGGGCATTTCCGCCGTTTCTCCCCCGATCAGCGCGGAGCCGGACTGAACGCAGCCTTCCGCGACGCCCTTGACGATATCCGCGACCTTTTCGGGATAATTTTTGCCGACCGCGATGTAATCGAGGAAAAACAAGGGTTTCGCGCCGCAGCAGATCACGTCGTTGACGCACATCGCCACGCAGTCGATCCCCACCGTATCGTGCTTGTCCATCAGAAAAGCGAGCTTTAACTTGGTTCCGACGCCGTCCGTTCCGCTGACGAGGACGGGCGTCTTCATGCCCGAAAGATCGGGAAGGAACAAACCGCCGAATCCGCCCAGATCGGAGACCGCGCCCGCCGTCATGGTTCTGGCGACGTGCTCCTTCATCAGCCGGACGGCTTCATATCCGGCGGTGATGTCCACGCCCGCGGCTTTATAGCTCTCGCTGAAACTCTTTTCCATCAGGACTCCTCCTTCTTGCGGGAAATTTTAAAGTCGAATTTGCTCTTTGCTTTCTCTTTCGGAACCTCCGTCGGATAATTCCCGTCGAAGCAGGCGAGGCAGAACCCGCGGTTTTCCCCGCCCGCCAGGCGCCTGGCGTAATCGACGGAGAGATACCCCAGCGAGTCCACGCCGATCACGCGCACAATTTCATCCAGGGAATGACTGCAAGCGATGAGATTTTCCTTGGAATCGATATCCGTGCCGTAATAGCAGGGATTGGTAAAGGGAGGCGCGGTGACGCGCATGTGGACTTCCGTCGCGCCCGAGTCCCGGAGCAGCTTTACGATGCGCGCGCTCGTGGTGCCGCGGACGATGGAGTCGTCGATCAGCACGACGCGTTTTCCCTTGACGACGGAGCTGATGACGTTCAGCTTGATCCGTACCCTGTCTTCGCGGGACTTCTGCCCCGGCGCGATGAACGTTCTGCCGATATATTTATTTTTCAGGAAACCGATTTCATAAGGGATCCCCGACCGCCGGGAATAGCCGATCGCCGCATCCAGCCCCGAATCGGGAACACCGATGACGACGTCCGCCTCCACCGGATAGGAATCCGCCAGAAACTCGCCGGCGCGCACGCGCGCGTCGTGCACCGAACAGCCGTTGATGACCGAATCCGGGCGGGCGAAATAGATGTATTCAAACACGCAGAAGCGCTCGGGCGCCTTATCGCAGTGGTCGGTGATGGAGCGGATGCCTTCCTTCCCGAACACCAGAATCTCGCCCGGCCTGATTTCCCGGATGAACTCCGCGCCGACGACGTCCAGCGCGCAGCTCTCGGACGCGATGACGTAAGAGCCGTCCACGCGCTTGCCGTAGCAGAGCGGATGGAAGCCGTTTTCGTCCCGCGCGGCGATCATCTTGGAGGGCGACATCACCACCAGCGAGTATGCGCCCCTGATGCGGTTCATCGTGCGGTTGACCGCCTCCTCGATGGAAGGGGCGGACAGGCGCTCCTTGGTGATGATATAGGAGATGACCTCCGTATCGCTCGTGGTGTGAAAGATGGAGCCCTGCAGTTCCAGTTCCTCCCTCAGTTCAGAAGAATTCACCAGATTTCCGTTGTGTGCGATCGCCATCGTGCCCTTGTTGTGATTGATGACGATGGGCTGAGCGTTTCTCCTTCCGGTCGCCCCGGTCGTGCCGTAGCGCACATGGCCGAGCGCCATGTTGCCCTGCCCCAGCCGCTCGAGCGTATCCGGCGTGAATACGTCGTTTACGATCCCCGCATCCTTATGCGACGAGAAAACCCCGTCGTCGTTGACGACGATCCCGCAGGACTCCTGCCCGCGGTGCTGCAGGGCGAAAAGCCCGTAATAGGCGACGTGGGCGACATCCTGCGTCTCGGGGCTGTAAATGCCGAAAACGCCGCATTCTTCGTTGATCTTGCGCATATACGTTTATTCTCCCAAAAGGCGTTTTAAAATCTCGTGATAAGCGTCTTCCACGCCGCCGAGATCGCGGCGGAAGCGGTCTTTATCCAGCTTTTCGTGCGTGGTCATATCCCAGAAGCGGCAGGTATCGGGAGAAATTTCATCCGCCAGCACCACGGTGCCGTCCGCCGTTTTTCCGAATTCCAGCTTGAAGTCGATCAGCTCGACGTTGACCTCCGCGAGGTATTCGGAGAGAATCCGGTTGATTTTCAGGGAATATTCGGAAATGAGCTTCAGCTCTTCCTCGGTGGCGAAATTCATCGCGAGGATGTGATACTCGTTCACCATGGGGTCGCCGAGCGCGTCGTCTTTGTAGCAGAATTCCAGCACGGTGCGCCCCATTCTGACGCCCTCTTCCAGTCCCAGGCGCTTTGCGAGGGAACCCGCGGCGACGTTTCTCACGATGACTTCCAGCGGAATGATTTTGACCCGCTTCACCACCGTCTCGCGGTCGTTGAGCTCTTCCACGAAGTGCGTGGGAATCCCCTCTTTTTCGAGCATCTTCATCAGATAATTGGTGACGCGGTTGTTGATTGCCCCTTTCCCCAGAATGGTGCCCTTTTTCAGGCCGTTGAACGCGGTCGCGTCGTCTTTGTAGGAGACGATGCAGTAATCGGGATTTTCGGTCGCAAAGACCTTTTTCGCCTTGCCCTCGTAGAGCTGTTCTTTCTTTTCCATATTTGAATTCCTCCGAATGAATTTTTTATTTTGAAAACCGCGCGGTTAACGCCGCGTTTTTTTCCAGCACCGTTTCCGCGGAAGCCTTCCGCGCCGCATCCAGCTTCTCCGCAATCTCGGCGTCGCCGACGGACAAGATCTGAAGCGCGAGAAGCGCCGCGTTCTCCGCCCCGTCGATGGCGACGGTGGCGACGGGAATGCCGGACGGCATCTGTACGGTGGAGAGAAGCGCGTCCAGCCCGTCCAGCGTCGAGGACTTGACGGGGATCCCGATCACGGGAAGCGTGGTATTCGCGGCCAGCGCGCCCGCAAGGTGAGCCGCTTTCCCTGCGGCGGCGATGATCGCGCCGAAGCCGTTTTTGCGGGCGTTCAGGGAAAACGCGCGCGCCTCCTCGGGCGTTCTGTGCGCGGAATAGACGTGCACCTCGAACGGCACGCCATAGCGCTCCAGCGCGTCGATTGCCTTCTGTACGACGGGAAGATCGCTGTCGCTTCCCATGACGATTCCGATTTTCTTCATAAAACCTCCGAAAAATAGTTATGGGCAGCCCCCGAAAATGCGGACTGCCCAGACGGTCGACATCAGTTAAGACCCTTGCTCCCATGCGGTGATCCGCGGTTCCGTCAGTCACAAAGATCATTCTTCTTTTTTCGACTTTATTTTATCAAAATTCCGCCCGGTAAGTCAAGCGAAAGAAACGGGCAAAATTTATTTTAAAAGGGTTTCGCAGTAGAGGCAGCGGCGGACGCCGTCCCGCCCCGTTACGCTCTTTGCCGCGAGCTCCCGCTCGCTGTGCGTGATGCACTTCGGATTGGGGCATATCCCCGAAAAATCCTCCCCGGCGGGCAGCGTATCGGGCGCGGAAAGGGATTTCTTTTCTGTCAGCTTTAAAATCAGCGCCATGCGCATCAGCTTGCCGTTGAGCGTCTGGCGGAAATAAGCCGCGCGGGGATCGTCGTCCACCGCCTGCGCGATCTCGCTGACGCGCGGCAGCGGATGCAGAATCCGCATTTCCCTTTTCGCAGACACGAGTTTTTCGGGCGTCAGAACGTAGCAGTCCTTTACGCGCTCGTAAGACTCCGCCGTCAAAAAGCGCTCCCGCTGAACGCGGGTCATGTACAAAACGTCCAGCTCCCCCATAAATTCTTCCAGGTCGGCCGTGACGGCATAAGGCACGCCGGCGCGCCTGAGCGCCTCCTCCGCATAGTCGGGCAGACGGAGCGATTCGGGCGAAATGAGGACGAACTTTGTTCCCCGGCAGCGCACCATCGCGTTGATGAGAGAATGGACCGTTCTGCCGTATAAAAGGTCCCCGCACAGCCCGATAGTCAGCCCGTCCAGCCGCCCGCACTCGCGGTGAATGGTGAGCAGGTCGGCGAGCGTCTGCGTGGGATGACAGTGCCCCCCGTCGCCCGCGTTGACGACGGGGATGCGGGATTTTGTCGCGGCGACGAACGCCGCGCCCTCGACGGGATGCCGTATGGCGATGATATCCGCATAGTTGCTCACGACGCGGACGGTATCCCGCACGCATTCGCCCTTGGAGGCGGAGGAGGAAGAAGCCTCAGAGAAGCCGATGACGCTTCCGCCCAGCTCCAGCATCGCCGCCTCGAACGAGAGGCGGGTGCGCGTGGACGGCTCGAAAAAGAGCGCCGCCAGCTTTTTTCCCTTTCCGGCTTCCGCATAGTTTTGCCCGTTCGCGGCGATGTCTTCCGCGAGAGCGATGAGTTCGTTGATTTCCGATACCGAGAGATCGGCGATGTCCAGAAGATGTCTCATTTTACCCTGATCCAGCTTTCGTCAGAGGGGTTGTTCCGGAACGCCATGAGCCGGGCGACGTCCTCTTTCGCAATATACCCTTCTTCCGCGGCGACTTCCGCGAGCGTATCGAAATCGGAGAGGCTGTAATGGACGACGTCCGCCGCGGCGAGCCGCTCCAATCCCTTTTTCATGCCGTACGTAAAGATGGAGACTACGCCCAGCACCTCGGCGCCCGCTTCGCGGAGCGCCTCCACGACCTCGATCACAGAGCCGCCCGTGGAAATGAGATCTTCCACGACGACGACCTTCTGCCCCGCCTCGAGTTTCCCCTCGATGCGGTTTGCCCTGCCGTGATCCTTTGCCCCGCCGCGCACGTATCCCATGGGAAGATCCATGATCCAGCCGCAGATCGCCGCGTGGGCGATCCCCGCCGTGCTCGTTCCCATCAGGACTTCCGCCTCCGGGAAATGCGCGCGGATCAGCGATACGAGCCCGTTTTCCACGTCTTTCCGCGCTTCCGGCGCGGTGAGCGTCAGGCGGTTGTCGCAGTAGATCGGGCTCTTGATGCCGCTCGCCCAGGTGAAGGGCTCGTCCGGGCGCAGAAATACCGCGCCGATTTTCAGTAAATCCTTTGCAATCTGCTCTTTCATCCTTATTCTCCTAAAAATTCCGCTTTCGCCCTGCGGTATGCCGCCACCGGATCGGCGGCGGCCGTGATCGGGCGGCCGACTACGATCAAATCGGATCCCAGTTCTCTTGCCTTAGCGGGCGTGGTGACCCGCACCTGGTCGCCCTTTTCGCCGTCCGCAAAGCGCACGCCGGGGGTGACCGTCAAAAATGACGCGCCGCAGCGGGAATGCACCTTTCCCGCTTCCAGCGGGGAACAGACGACGCCGTCCAGCCCCGCCTTTTTCGCGTTTTCCGCATAGTGCATGACTACTTCGTCGATGGGCTTTTGGATCCAGAGGTCGCGCTCCATCGCCTCCTGACTCGTGCTGGTGAGCTGCGTCACCGCGATCAGCAGGGGGCGCGTGCCGTCCGGACGCGTCAGCCCCTCGACCGCCGCCTGCATCATGGCGACCGTGCCGCCCGCATGCAGGTTGGTCAGGTCGACGTCCAGACCGGACAGAACGGACATCGCCTTTTTCACCGTGTTCGGAATATCGTGCAGTTTCAGATCCAGAAAGATCTTATGCCCGCGCCTCTTGATCTCGCGGACGATTTCCGGCCCCGCTCCGTAAAAGAGCTCCATGCCGATCTTGACGAAGGGCTTTTCCTCCGTGAATAAATCCAAAAACGCCAGCGTTTCCTCCCGCGCGGGGAAATCCAGCGCGACGATCACGTCTCTGTTCATCTGTGCGCACCTCCCGTAATTTCGCTTAATTTTTCTATTTTATACGTCTCCATGACGCGCGGAAGATCGCGGACGATATCCCTGCACGCGTACGGATTGACCAGATTTTCCGCCCCTACCTGGACGGCGGAAGCGCCCGCCAGCATCATCTCGACGACGTCTTCCGCCGAGGAAACGCCGCCCATGCCGATAACGGGTATTTTCACCGCTTCATAGACTTCGTACACCATGCGCACGGCGACGGGAAAAATTGCCCGGCCCGAAAAACCGCCCATCTTATTCGCTATGACGGGTTTCCCCGTTTTCAGGTCGATCCGCATTCCCATCAGCGTGTTGATCAGGCTGACGCCGTCCGCGCCCCCCTCCTCGCAGGCCTTAGCGATCTCGACGACGGACGTCACGTTGGGAGACAGCTTCATATAGACGGGCTTTTTGCAGACCGCTTTCACCGCCTTTGTCACTTCGTAGGCGGATTCCGGGCGCGTGCCGAAGTTCATGCCGCCGTTGTGCACGTTGGGGCAGCTGATGTTGATTTCCAGAATGCCGATCTGCTCTTCTTTGTCCAGCTTCGCGGCGGCGGCCGCGTAATCCTCCACCGAAAAGCCGGATACGTTGGCGATCGCCTTTTTCCCGAACACCCGCTTTAATTTGGGAAGCTCCTCCGCGATCACGCAGTCGACCCCGGGATTCTGTAAACCGACGCTGTTGATCAGCCCCTCCGTACATTCCGCGATGCGCGGAAGCGGGTTGCCGTAGCGCGCCTCCCGCGTGGTTCCTTTCAGCGCAATGGAGCCCAGCAGGTTGATGTCGTAAAATTCCGCAAATTCATACCCGAATCCAAACGTGCCCGAAGCGGGGATCACGGGATTGTCCAGCATAAGGCCGGAGAGCGATACCCCGGTATCTACCATATCAGTTCCTCCTTGGAAAAGACGGGGCCCTCCTTGCAGACGCGCTTTATCCCGTTCTTCGTCTGAACACTGCACCCCATGCAGGCGCCGAAGCCGCACCCCATGCGCTCTTCCAGCGAACAGGAGCCGCCGCAGGAGAGCGCGGAGCAGACCGCTTTCAGCATGGGAACCGGCCCGCAGGCGTAAAAGTGCGAATAGGAATCCTCGAGCGCCGCGGTGACGAATCCCCTGACGCCGCGGCTGCCGTCCGCAGTGGCGACGGCGACGCTGCACCCGAGCGCCTTCATCTCTTTTTCATAAAAAATCTCTTCCTTCGCGTTGAACCCGAGGACGACGGAGACTTCTTTTCCCCGCTTTCTCAGTTCCTTTGCCAGCCAGTAAAGGGGCGGCACGCCAACGCCGCCGCCCACCAGCACGGGGCGGTCGCCCGCGCGGGAGAGATCGTATCCGTTTCCCAGCCCGGTCAGCACGTTGAGCGTCTCGCCGGAGGAAAGCCCGGACATCTGCTTCGTCCCCTTCCCCACGACTTTGTAGATGACCGTGACGGTATCGCCGTCCCGATCGCAGACGGAAATGGGGCGGCGGAGAAAGAGCCTGTCCAGCCGGATATCGATGAACTGACCGGGAACAGTAATATAGCGCGTATCCCCCGCCAGCACCATGCGGTAGACGGACGGGGCGAGGCACTCGTTCGACAGAATCTGAAAGTCAGAAACGCGTTCCATGGTTTTCTCCTAAGCGTCGATGGTGGAAATCGTGATGGTGATCTCCTCCAGAACGTCCAGAAGGACGCGCACGGTATCCAGGGCGGAGAACATGGTCACGTTGTTTTCCACGGCGCAGCGGCGGATCATGTAGCCGTCCGACTGCTGGGAGAGCGAATCCACGTCGCGCGTGCTGATCACGTAGTTGACGTACCCTTTGCGGATGGAATCCAAAATGTCCGTCGCCCCCTCGCTGATCTTCTTTTTCACGCGCGTGCGGATGCCGTGCTCCTTCAAAAACTTCGCCGTGCCCGCCGTCGCCTCGATGTTAAAGCCGAGATTGTAGAACCTGCGCACCAGGGGGAGCGCCTCTTCCTTGTCCGCATCCGTGACCGAGACGAAGAGCGTGCCGTAGTTCGCCACGTTCATGCCGCTCGCCTGCAGCGCCTTGTACAGCGCGCGCGTCAGGCTCTTGTCATAGCCGATCGCCTCGCCGGTGGATTTCATCTCGGGCGAGAGATACGCGTCCAGCCCCACGATCTTGGAGAAGGAGAACGCGGGCACCTTGACGTACCACTTGTCCTTTTCCCTGGGATACATTTCGGTAAAGCCCTGTTCCCGGAGCGATTTTCCCAGGATGACGAGCGTGCCGATATCCGCCAGGCAATATCCCGTCGCCTTGGAAAGGAAGGGAACGGTGCGGGATGAGCGCGGGTTGACCTCGATGACGTAGACGTTTTCCTCTTTATCCACGATAAACTGAATGTTATACAGCCCCACAATGCCGATGCCCAGCCCCAGCTTGCGGGTATATTCCAGAATCGTGTCTTTTACCTTCCGGCTGACGCTGAACGTGGGATAGACGCTGATGGAATCCCCGGAATGGATCCCCGTCTTTTCCACGAGTTCCATGATGCCGGGCACAAATACGTCCGTCCCGTCGCACACCGCGTCCACTTCGAGTTCCTTTCCCGTGATGTATTTATCTACGAGCACGGGCTGTTTTTCGTCTATTTTGACCGCAGTCTCCAGGTAAATGCGGAGCGCCTTCTCGCTGCCGACGATCTGCATCGCGCGGCCGCCCAGAACATAGCTGGGGCGGACCAGAACGGGATAGCCGATCTCCTCGGCGACGCGCACGCCGTCCTCGATATTGGTGACCGCCTCGCCGCGCGGCTGAGGGATTTTCAGTTCTTCCATCACCTTTTCAAACGCGTCCCTGTTCTCGGCGCGCTCGATGGCGTCGCAGTCCGTGCCGATGATCCGCACGCCCCGCGCGTGCAGCCCCGCCGCCAGATTGATGGCGGTCTGCCCGCCGAGAGAGGCGATGACGCCCTCCGGCTTTTCCAAAAGCAGGATATTCATGACGTCTTCCAGCGTGAGCGGCTCAAAGTAGAGCTTGTCGCTCGTCGTATAGTCGGTGGAGACCGTCTCGGGATTGTTGTTGATGATGATCGCTTCAAAGCCGTTTTCCCTGATGGTCTTGATGGCGTGGACGGTGGAATAATCAAATTCCACACCCTGCCCGATGCGGATCGGCCCCGACCCCAGCACGACGATCTTTTTGCGGTCGGAGACAACCGACTCGTTTTCTTCTTCGTAGGTGGAATAAAAATATGGGACGTAACTTTTGAACTCGCTGGCGCACGTGTCGATCATCTTATAGACCGGAAAGATCTCTTCGCGGAGACGGAGATCGAAGAGCGCGCGCTCGGGCATCTTCCAGAGCTCCGCGATAAACGAATCCGAAAAGCCCGCCTTTTTCGCCTTCCTCAGCACTGCGGGATCCGATGGATGCGCGGCGACTTCCTGCTCGAGATCGGTGATATTTTTGATTTTTTCGAGGAACAGGCAGTCGATCTTCGTCAGCCTGTACAGATCGGACAGGGGCGTTCCCCTGCGGATCAGCTCTGCCAGCGCGTAAAGGCGGTCGTCCCGCCCTTCCCGGACGTATTCTTCCAGCTCGCTCTGCGCGTAACCGTCGAACTTTCCGGAATGAATGTGGTTTACGCCGACTTCCAGCGAGCGGACCGCTTTCAACAGGCTTTCCTCAATGGTGCGCCCCACGCTCATCACCTCGCCCGTCGCCTTCATCTGCGTGGAAAGGCGGTTGGACACGGTGTTGAATTTATCGAAGGGAAAGCGGGCGATCTTCGTCACCACATAGTCGAGTGCAGGTTCAAATGACGCGGGCGTATTCGCCAGGGGAATTTCATCCAGCGTCATCCCCACCGCGATTTTCGCCGAGACCCGCGCGATGGGATAGCCGCTCGCCTTGGAAGCGAGCGCGGAAGAGCGGGATACGCGGGGGTTGACTTCGATGAGAAAATAGTCGAAGGACTGCGGATCGAGCGCGAACTGCACGTTGCAGCCTCCCTCGATCTTTAAGGCGCGGATGATTTTCAGCGCGGAATCGCGCAGCATGTGATACTCTTTATTGGTCAGCGTCTGACTGGGCGCGACGACGATGGAGTCCCCGGTATGCACGCCGACCGGGTCGATATTTTCCATGTTGCAGACGGTGATCGCCGTGTCGTTCGCGTCGCGCATGACCTCGTATTCGATCTCTTTGAATCCCTTGATGGATTTTTCCACCAGCACCTGACGGACGGGAGAGAGCATCAGCGCGTGTTTCATGATTTCGCGGAGCTCTTCTTCGTTGTCCGCAAAGCCGCCGCCCGTTCCCCCTAAGGTAAATGCCGGGCGCAGCACGACCGGATAGCCGATCTTCTCCGCCGCCGCAACGCCCTCCTCGATGGAGTGCGTGATGACGGAGGGCAGAACGGGTTCTCCCAGGCGCTCGCACAGCGCCTTGAATTTTTCCCGGTCCTCCGCCATTTCGATGGAATCCGGGCTGGTTCCGAGCATTTCCACCTGGCATTCGTCCAAAATCCCCTTGCGGGACAGCTGGACGGCGAGATTCAGCCCCGTCTGCCCGCCGATTCCCGGAACGATTGCGTCGGGGCGTTCGTAACGGAGAATTTTTCCCAGATATTCGAGCGTCAAAGGCTCCATATATACCTTATCCGCGATGACGGTATCCGTCATGATGGTAGCGGGGTTGGAATTGGCAAGCACCACTTCGTACCCCTCCTCTTTCAGCGCGAGACAGGCCTGCGTTCCCGCGTAGTCGAATTCCGCCGCCTGGCCGATGACGATGGGGCCGGACCCGATCACGAGTATTTTTTTGATATCCGTTCTCTTAGGCATGTTTCTCTTCCTCCATCATGCGGATAAAACGATCGAACAAATACCCCGAATCCTGGGGACCGGGCGCGCTTTCCGGATGATACTGCACGGAAAACGCGCGGTGCGCGTAGTCCGCCATTCCCTCCACGGTATGATCCAGCAGGTTGACGTGCGTGACCGAAAGGCCGGAGCCTTCCAGGCTGTCGGGCACCACTGCGTAACTGTGGTTCTGACTGGTGATCTCCACCTTTCCGGTCTCCAGGTTCTTGACGGGATGATTCCCGCCGCGATGGCCGAATTTCAGTTTATAGGTCTTTCCCCCGTTCGCCAGCGCGATCAGCTGGTGCCCCAGACAAATGCCGAAAAGGGGGTATCTGCCGTATATCTCCTTCACTGTCCGGATGGTTTCCGATACGTCCTCCGGATCGCCGGGACCGTTCGAGAGAAATACGCCGTCCGGTTTCAGTTTCGCGATCTCTTCCGCTGTGATATTGTACGGGACGACGGTGACATCGCAACCGCGCGCATTCAGGCTGCGGACGATGTTGAGTTTGATTCCGCAGTCCACCGCGACGACGTTGTATCTCGCGTGCGGCGTACGGCTGAACCAGCGTTTTTTACAGCTGACCGCCTTCACCGCGTCGTGCGGGACGGGCGTTTCGCGAATGATGCGCATCCCCTCCTCCGCAGAGACCGAACAATCCGTGATCAGCGCGCGGCGGGTGCCCGCGTCGCGGATGCTGCGCGTCAGCTTGCGCGTGTCGATTCCCGTCACGCCGGGGATTCCGTAATCTTCCAGCACCTCGGAAAGCGTCTTCGTGCTCCGGAAATTGGATGGCTTATCGTTGTAATCGCGCACGATCAGGGCGCCGACGGAGAGCGCTTTGGATTCAAAATCGTCGTCTGCAATGCCGTAATTGCCGATGACGGGGTACGTCATAACGACCGCCTGATGCGTATACGACGGATCAGATACGATCTCCTGATATCCGACCACCGAAGTGTTAAATACGATTTCGCATACGCGGGATACCTCCGCGCCGAAGCCGTATCCGCAGTAGACCTCCCCGTCCTCCAGTATTATTTTTCTGTTGAAATCTCCGACCATGCAATCCTCCCGTTTACTTTTGTCATGATACATCTGCCCGTCACGCGCCTGCCTGCAAACGGAGACGCTCTGCCGAGCGTGAGAAATTCGCCCGGGTCGACGATATATTCCTGTGAAAGATCCCAAAGCGTCTCTCCCTCCGCGGGAAGCGAAAACCGCCTGCGCGGATTGACGCTCATCAGCTCGATCAGCTTATGAAGGGAAATCACGCCTTTTTTTACCAATTCTGTATAGAGCACGGGAAACGCCGTTTCCAGCCCCACAACGCCCATCGCGCTTTCCTTCAGCCCCTTTGCCTTTTCCTCCGCGGCGTGCGGGGCATGGTCTGTGGCGATCATGTCGATCGTCCCGTCCCGGATTCCCTCCAGCAGGGCGAGCCGGTCCTCCCTGCTCCGCAGGGGGGGATTCATTTTGAACCGCCCGTCTTCTTCCAGATCGCCTTCGTCCAGCACCAGGTAGTGCGGGGCGGTCTCGCAGGTGACGTCTACGCCCCGCGCCTTCGCCGCGCGGATGAGCGAGACGCTCTCTTTCGCAGAAATATGGCAGACGTGATATTTCGCGCCCGTTTCCTCCGCGATTCTCAGATCGCGCTCAATCTGAAGGTACTCGCTTTCCGAAGAAATCCCCCTGTGCCCGCGCATGCGCGCATACTCTCCGTCGTGGATATAACCGCCGCGGAGCAGTTCGTTCACTTCGCAGTGCGCGGCGACGATCACGCCTTCCCGCTGCGCCTGCTCCATGGCGCGACGCATGACGGCTTCGCTCTGAACGCCCCGGCCGTCGTCCGAAAAAGCGACGGCATAGGGTTTTAACGCCGCAAAATCGGTCAGCGTTTCGCCGCGTTCCCCCTCCGTAATCGTCCCGTAAGGATAGACGGGAATGACCGCGTCCCGCGCGATGAGCTCTCTTAACAGGGAGAGATGCTCGGGAGAGTCCGGACAGGGATTCAGATTGGGCATACAGCAGACTGCCGTATATCCCCCCCGCGCGGCGGCGCGCGTGCCGGTCGCAATGCGCTCTTTATAAGAAAAACCGGGTTCTCTCAGATGTACGTGTACATCGACAAAACCCGGAAATAATACCAAATCATGGGAAGAAAGGGAAGAAGACGGCGCCGAAGCGTCGTATTCGCGTTCCTGCTGCAAGCTCCAGTCGTAAACCTTCATTCCTTTTTTCTCCTGTCAATCAAAAAACCCGCCGGACGGCGGGATTGCTGCATGAAAAAAGCGTAGGTTGGCCTGACCCACCCGATTTCTCATCTTGACGGCATCCCGTGCCGAACTTAAAGATGCGATCGCCGGCGCGCCTCTTACGCCTCCGTTGATCATGAATATTATAATACGGAAAAAAATCTTTGTCAAATGAATGAAAGGGGTTAAAGCGATTCGCGCGCTTTTTTTTCGTCCCGCGCGATGCGGTCCAGAAAGTCCCGCGTGCTGTAACGGCCGCTGCGGTTATAGCGCTTGATGTAGGAAAGCCGCTCGGTCTCCCCCTTTCTCAGGACGTTGACGCCCTCGTTGCACGTCATCATCACGGTGAACCCCAGGGATGCAAGAACCTCCCTGGCGACGTCGTTATATTTTCCGAAGGGATAGGCGAACGTCGTCGGATAGCGGTTTGCCGCCGCATAAATTTTCTCCTGCAGGCGGGAAATATCGCTCTTTAACGCCGCGCGGTAGGCCTCCTCGCTCTCGCCGCTCTTCGGCGCGATTCCGTAGCGGGGCTTGTAGTTATGCATATCGTACGTGTGATTTCCCACTTCAAAGACGCCGCTGTCCCACATCGTCGCGATCTCCTCCCATGTCAGGTGTGAGTAATTGGGATTGTCCACGTCCCCCGAAGCCGTGGTGTACTCGCTGAAACGGCCGATGATATTGATATTAGCCTTGGCGCCGTATTTTTCAAGAATGGGAAGCCCGTAATAAAGGTTGTTGTAGTGCCCGTCGTCGAACGTCAGCATGACCGGTTTTTCGGGCAGACTTCCCTCTCCCGACACGAATTCAGCCACTTCGGAAGGGAAGACAAATTCATACCCCCGCGCGATCAGCTCTTTTAAGTCGTTTTCCAACTGCGCTTCGGAGACAATATAAACGCCGTCGCGGCTGTTCAATATCGTGTGATACATGATGACGGGCATGATAACCGCATCTTGCCGTGCAGAATCCCGCGCAACGGAAACTGCGGACAGCGGCAAGACGAGAAGCAGGCAGAGTAACTTTTTCATACCTGTTATTTTGCGCAGAACGACGGAAATTCATGCGAAAGGAAGCGCTTGTATCTGATGGAATCGGCCCTGTTTTTATCCGCGCGCGGCGAAGACAGCAAAGCGAAAGCCGCCCGCGCACAGTGCGCGGGCGGCTCAGCGTTCATAAAACACAGAAGCGGATCAGATGCCGTTTTTCAGCCTTCCTCGGTTGATTCCGCAGAATCCGCGGGCTCCTCCGGCTCCGCGGAGGGCTCTTCCCAAACAGCGTACAGGGTGGTTCCCTCCGGCACTTCTGCAATTTGCTCCGCCGAATAGGCGACCTCGCCGCTTCCCGAAGAGGTTGCCCAGCCGGCAAAGACGTATCCGTCGCGGCAAGGCGCCGCAAACGTATTGCTGGTATTGTTGTTACCGAGCGTCTCATCCCCTACCGTGACGGAAACGACGTATCCGCCGTCCTCGGACAATTCACAGCCCCATACCACGGGACGATAAGAGGAATTCCACCGGGAATGCCAATTGACTTCTCCGGACGACTGTTCCACATACAGCGTAAGGAGGGCGCAGCCGTAGAATGCGTGCATATCGATAAATGTAACGCCTTTCCCGATCACGACGGATTGCAATGCCTTGCAATTGCGGAAAGCGTACTTACCGATGCTCTCCAAAGATGCGGGCAATGAAACGCTCTGCAGCGATTCACAGGCAAAAAACGCATAGCTGCCGATTGTTTTCACATTTTTACCGAAAGTGACAGAGGACAAAGCCGTACAGCGGTAGAAGGTATAATCTCCGATTTCCGTAACTTCATCCGAGAGAACAAAGCCTTTCAATGCGGAGCAACGATAAAAAGCGCGTTCGCCGATGCTCCTGACGTTTACTCCGCCGGTCACTTCTTCCAGGCTTACACATTGATAGAATGCACGGTCGCCTATCGTCTGCAAACTGGAGCCCAAATCGACACGTTTTAATGAGACGAAGTTATAGAATGCGGCATATCCGATACTCGTAACGCCGTTGCCGAGCACGATTTCTTCAAGCCCGACATAGCCTTCGGAAGTTTCATAACCGCAACCAAAGAACGCATAATCCCCGATTGTCTTTAAGGTATCGGGCATAGTCAGCGTTGAGCCGTCCTCCCCGAACATCAAACTCTTACATCCATAAAATGCAGAACGTCCGATTTTTGTTACCCCTTTGGGAATTTCAATACTTCCCAAAAAATAACATCCGTAGAATGTATAATCTTCTATGACTTCCAGCTCCGAGGGCAGAATCACAAATAATACACTGCTGCACCCGTAAAAAGCACCGCGACCGATCGTCCTAACGGAGTCCGCAACACGAATCGTCGTCAGTGTGGAGCAGTTATAAAACGCATAGTTTGCAATTCCAACCGTACCTTCGCGCACAGTGACATTCACAGAGACAGCATTGTTGTTACAATCTACTAACCAGTTCCCAGCATAGACTACGCCGCCGACGGCGTTATTATATAAGCCGGAATTACGGAATGCATACGACCCGATCGATTCAACGGTATCCGGAATTTCGATATCTTTTAATAACTCGCATCCCATAAAAGCATACGAATCGATTGTTTTTAAACTGCTCCCCGTCATTTCGTGAAGATCAAAGTCATAAGAACCCAATATGACTGTAGCGAGTTTTTTACAATTGTAAAAAGCCTGCCTGCCGATGCGCTCCACGCCGCTGCCGATTACTACCTGCATCAGGCTCTCACATCCATAGAACGCATAATCCTCGATAACCTTGACGCTGTCCGGCAGGATAATTTGCATGATTTGATTACATCTGTAGAAAGCGGCACCGCTGATTCCCACCGTGTCTTCCCGGATGTCTACGGCAGTAATCTCCCGATCGTTTACGGCAATTAACCAACCGTTCAGATAAACGAGCGTGTCCGCTGCATTGTTCAAATATGCAGTTCCCTCAAAAGCGCGCATTCCGATCTGCTCAATGTTGTTGCCAATCACAATCTCAGAAAGCTCAGCACAATTATAGAATGCATATTCGCCGATACTCGTCACTTCTGCAGGCAAATCAATCGAAGTCAAACTTCCGCACTCGGCAAAAGCATAAGAACCGATTTCGCTTAAGGCGCTGTCATTTTTGAAAATTACTTCGGACAGCACGCTGTCTGAACGGAAAGCCTCGCTGCCGAGAGAACGGACGTTGCGCCCAATAGTGACGCTTTTCAACATTTCGCAAGCGGAGAAAGCGTTATTGCCTACCGCCAGCACCGTATCCGGAATGACGAAGGATTCGAGTTTTCTGCAGTTGTAAAAGGCATTTTCGCCGATTGCCGTCACATGATCGCCCAAAGTCAAACTTTCCAGATTGATACAGGACTGAAAGGTGTTTGCCTTGATCTCCGTCACCCCATCGGGCAAAACGATGGACGTTAATGTCCGGCAGCTTTGAAACGCCTTTTCACCGATGTTCACAACTTTGTCCGGAATATTGATAGATTCAAGATAGGAACAATTGCTGAACGCCTCCGCCGCGATATTCGTGATGTTTTTTCCTAAAACGACGCTTGTCAGCCTTTTGTTCTGAAACGCTTTTTCACCGATGCTCGTAACCGGTTTTCCGCGATAGGTATCCGGAACGGTAATGTCTCTTAAAGCAGAGCCGATATCTTTGACTTCGTATTCCGTGTTGTTGTTGATCAAAGTAAAGACGAGACCTGTTTCGCTTTCTCTGACAAAACGGATGGGTTCAGACCAAGCGGAATCTCCTTTCCCTTCGCCGCCAAATGCCTTTACCGAAATATCGTACGTCCCTTCCGAAAGGAACTCAAGTTCAAAGTTACAGGCGACGGTGCGGTTATCCTGCTCCGTATCGTTAATTTTTACCTTATAGTATACGGCATTTGCAACCGGTTTCCAAGACAAAACCAACGTATCCGAATCTATTTTCAGATTGACCGGCCGACTCAGCGCATTACCGCTGCATCCAACCGCTGCGCCGAGGCAACAAGCAAGTATTGCCAATAAAATGAGATATCGAATTTTTTTCATTTATCTCTCCTCCGTAATAAGACTGACGGAAATACTCCGATTTTCATCAGACCAAAGCCTTACGTTTTCTGTTTTGCATCGTTCTCCTCTACCATCGATCTTTTTGTCCGGCGATCGCGCACGATTTCGTGAATCCATTTGAATTTGAACTTCCGCACCGCGATGTCGAGCAGGAACAGGAGAATCGCCAAAATCAAGAACAACAGACGCGGATCGTATTCGCGTTCCAGATTTTCTTCAAACGTGAGGAATATCTCGGCCGCTTCCTGAATTGCCGACCCCTTTCCTCCGGACGCCAGCGACGCCATGAATTCGGCGGCTGTAATCGCATTCTCCTCCGGGAAATAATTATATTCCTCCGAATAGGAAAACGTCTTGTACGTACGTAGTTCTGCGGTGACGTTACCTTCCGCGTCCTTGCGCGAGATATCCACCTGGTAGAGCCCCGGACAAGTGATTACAAAAGTAAATCTCGTATAGCCGGTCGTCCATTCGATGGGAATCGTACGCTCGCCGCTGTAGAAAGATATCGCGTCTTGGGAGAGCGGCGTGATTTGAACCTCCACTGAGCCGCCTTCCGCGAGATCCGTGATGACGTTCATATTCGTCGTATAATTGTCTTCAATGAAATTCACTTCGATGTCTTTCGGCACGATATCCTGCGTGGGAAACAGATTTTTTACGATGTTCGATATCAGTTCTTTCCCGACGGGATCGTTGATAAACTTTGCCGACCATTCGCCGTTCAAATCGGACATGAAACTTCCGACTTTTCCGTTCCCATACTGCCATTGCGCATAAATCGGTACGCCGTATTCTCCTTCCAGAGGAACTACCGCATCGCTCTTTTTGACCGTGCCGTAATATCCGGACAAAACGGGAATCTCCTCGTTCCGAATTCCGTTTACGACAGACGTAACATCTCCGATTTTGACATCGAATTCCTTACCGTATTCGATTTCCGCAATCGCTTTCGCCTCGAGATCGCTGAACATGAAGTCCCCGATCTGCCCGGAGCTCGTAACTTCATAATACAATCCGTTGGCGCGCTCCGCCGCAGCTTGCATATTGGAAGCGTTGGATCCGGGATTGATCGCAATGACGGACATTGTAATTCCCTTTGCTGTATTGATATCGATGTAGGATCCGTACTCTTCCAGCGAATCGCTCGGAGCACCGTCCGTTATCAACATAATGTGGCGATTTTTGACGTCTACACTGGAAAGCGCTTCTCCGGCCCGCCGGATCGCGCCCGAAAATACAGTACCGCCGCCGCCTTCCTCGGAAATATTATAAATTACTTCCCGAATTTCTTCGCGCTGCGACACACGCGTAATCCGAACCTCTTCGGAATATGTGTCGTCCAACGTCATGATGCCGCAATAATCTCTTGTATTCAGCTTCATGACACAGGCATCCGCACCTCTTTTAGCCATGTCCAAATTACTGCCGACGCCGCCGCCCATTGATCCGGAACGGTCAATGATGATCACGAGCGCGATCGGCGGCGTATAGTCGACGACCTGTACGGGCAGCATCTTCTGATAGGTGGTAGACTCCAGAGTACCCTTGTCGTTGATCTGCATCATGTCGGTCCGGTTATAAGCGTGAGGAACGACATTGCCGTCTGCATCCGTATCGTTTTTACCGCCGACCGTCAGAAGCCCTCCCCCGAGATCGGAGACATATTCTTCAATGACCTCGTCGAACCCCAAAGGCTCAATATCGCTGTTTGCGATATTGACGAAAATCACCTGTTCATACCGACTCAGCGTTTTCGCATCCGTGGGAATGGAATCCTTGTCGTTTTCGATACTCAAGACATCCACTTCATATTCCAGATCCTCTAAAATAGTCTGTAATTCAGCCGATTCGCCGGTATATTTTTCAAGAATCAGAATGTGATTGAAGGACTGCAGATAAATATAGGAAAAATAACTGTTGTTTTCCGCCATCGTATCCGAAGTGCCGTCCGAAAAGCGCAGTTCAAACCGAAGTTCGTGCAGGCCGTACTCCGAAAACGTGTGTTCGATCTCCACTGACTGCTCATTTTCGCTCAGCTCAACGGCAACGGTCGATTTTGCGTCTCCGTTATCGTAGACGATAACCTCGGCGCCTGCTACTTCTCCGTCAAAATTACTTTGAAAATTAAGCGTGAGATTAAACGGCTCGTTCAGCGAGATATTATCCTTGGGCCGCTCCGCGCCGACGATCTGCGCCTCGCTCTTCGTCTCATTGGGGAAATAAACCGTATCCACCTTGATGCCGTCCGCAGAGATCGACCGGATTACGTCCATCGCTTTGCTGTCCGTTTCAATCCCGTCCGAAATCAGTACGATCTTGGAGGTTTCCGGATACTCAAAAAGGGTGCGCGCGTAGTTTAATGCGGAAGCAATGTCCGTCGCGCTCGTATCCGGATCTTCTGATTCCAAATACTGCTGATAGACATTTTTTGCATCGCGGGAAAGTTCTGCAACGTACTTTTGATCAAACCCGAACTTTACAATGCCGATGCTGTAATCAGAACCGCCGGTATCGACGACGGATTTTATGAATTGATCTTTAGCTTCTTTTTCATCGGCGTTACTGTACGATGCATCGACCAGAAGAATAATCTGATTCTCCGCATTCACGACCGTATACCGGAAAGAAATGCCCGCCAGCAGAGAAATGCACAGCAGCATAACGAGACAGTGCAGCACAATGGATATAACCCGGTTTCTTGTCCGTCTGTATCTCTTGGCGATGCGGAAGTAAGGAATCAGCGCCAGCGCTACCGCCGGAATCAACAGCAACAGAAGCCACGGATTGGAAAATTCAATTCTGAAATTACTCATTTACCTGATTAACTCCTGTTAAAAGTATTCGCGCGACTGCAGCCACCATTCAACGAACAGCAGCGCAACCAATCCGATAGCAATGTAGAACAAGAGATCCAGATCATCGTTCTGCGGTTCCTCCGGATAGTAGAGCAGCGGAAGCGAATCTACCGACTTGGTGATATCGCTCTCGACATTCGGAATGTGAACAAAAAAGTGTTCAACGACCAGTTCTCCCAACATCGTCTCCTGAGAAAGAGTATACATACCCGGTTTCATCACGACCAGATCAAGGGGGAACGATTCAAATTCATAGGTCTCTTCCGGCGTCGAAAGGGTCAAAAAAGGCGAACGCGCGTTGATTTCTACCGTATTCCCTATCTCGAAAATGTAGCTTGAGATGGTTGCGGGCAGGAAATAATCGACGGTATTATAGAGCAGATACAAAAAATCGTCGAGCATCGGCAAATTGGATCTGTTCAAGTCAACGGCAAGAACCACGATCTTCTGCAGTTCATCCTCTTTCACCAACAACACCGGATCGCCCTGATAATACATCAGCTCCTGATAGCCGTCCGCATAGAGGATTCTTCCGTATCTTGCAATCGTGATATCATTTGCATTGATGCCGTTCGTGAGAGGATGAACCTCCCCCGAGGCGAGTGTCTCCGCGCTATCGACATCGATCTTGTCTCTTGCCAACGTAAAATCCGAGCCTTCCGGCGCGATATCCGGGTCAGCCAGGAAAACTACGCCGTCAGTCGGCAGGATTTCCGGCATTGCATGCTCAAAGATATATAAATCGTATCCGCTCGTTATAAAGTCCTCTTCGCGTTGCACTTTCTTTTCGTCAAATTCAATGTTCCAGATATCCGACATGGATTCCCGCAACGATAAAAAGAACACGCTGAAGAAACTATTGGGCAGAGAACTGGAATAAAGTATCCTCAGCGTCGGCTTTTTCCCTCCGTAAAGATAGAAAGTGTTATCCTCAGCAAAGGAATCATTTGCTTCCACATATACGTGCACATAGTCGTAAGAGTAAACGCCCATATCGCTGCCCAACTGTCCGTACGAGCTGAACGATATCGTCTGCCGCTGCTCCAGATTGCTGAAAAGGACTTCCTCCGTCATAGAAACTACCGCGTCCTCACTGCCGTTTACGCCATATACATCGCAATGCACGACGAGTTCCTGCGACTCGTCGCCGAAGCAGGCAGCGTCAATCTCAAACTGATAATAATTCAGATCATCAAAAGAAGCGGTCACCCCTAAAATCGCGGCGTTCCACTCACCGGCTTCCGCGACGCTGACAACAGAGATGTCGCCTTTTTCGATATATTCGGTCGCAGTATATAATAACACCTCGGTTTTAGGACTTTCATTGAGAATCAGCTCCGCCTTCTCAACCGCGCCGTCCATGTCAGCCGAACCGTAAGAGCACTTCAGGTTATTGGCCTCCACCAACGCATCCAGCGCTGCGTTAACTGCATCTAAACTGTCGGCTCCCGCACGCCGGACGGTAAATTCCGTGCCGGTGTCTGACATCAGGAAATCCGCATCGTCATCCGCCAAAATAACCGAAACCGTCCCGTTTTGCGACAGAGTCTCCTGTACAGCTTCCTTTACCTGGGAAACGGCGCGCTCAAAACGGGTTATCCCGCCCGCGTTCTCAACGCGCATGCTGGCAGAAGCGTCGACGATAAAGACCTTTTCGGTAAACTCCTGCGGTTTCTGTTCTGCGAGAAAAGGCTGCGCCAACAAAAATGCGCAGCAAGTCAGAATCAGCAACTGGCAAATAAAAATCAGGATGTTTCTGAAACGGTTTATCGGTATGCGCTTCTTCCTGTACTTTAAACTCAGCTTCCAGATATGCGTACTGGAAATTATCTTCTGCTGATAATTCGGCTTGAGAATATAGATCAGGATGAGTATCGCGATTCCCAATAACCCCAACAGACCCCAGGGTGTAAGTAATTTCAAAAAACTCATGCCATTATACCTGTCTTAAGCAATTCTCCGAATAACATCTTTTCGATGGGGCGATCGGTCCTGACCGAGAAAAAGCCTGCCCCGCGCGAGGTACAAAAACTTTTGATCTCCTCAATCGAATCATGCAGCGCCTCCGCATAGGCCATCTGCATGCTGCGGGTAATACGCAGTTTCATGTTTTTATCATCCAATACGTCTGCCGATTCCGAATCGATCAGATTGACGCGGCCGGAATAAACCGGATCGATTTCCTCCGGGGTTAAAACCTGAATCAGCAATACCTGCCGATTTTTATAACAGAGATAGTCGATCGCCTTTTTCCAGTCGTGTTCGGTGAAAAAATCGGAGATGATCACCGTGAGTCCGTCTCTTGACCCCGTATCCAGACAACCGGTGACGGCGGCGGAAATATCGGCGTCTTCGGAAAATTCCATTTTTTCAAGCTCGTTCATCGCGCGGAAAAAAGACTGCTTTCCGACGATCGTGCCGAAGGGATCTTCCGCGCGTTCCCCTTTCATCAGTTTGAAAGAGACTTTATCCATATTATGGACGGATAAGAAGCCCAACGCGGCGGCAACGCCGACGGCGTACGCCCCTTTCCTGGGATCAGCCATCCCCATCGACGCGGAATAATCCAAAAAAATCTGCGTGTGCATCTGCCGCTCGTCGGTGAACAGCTTTAAAAAATACTTTTCAAAACGGCTGTAAAGGTTCCAGTCGATCCGGCGGATATCGTCTCCGAGCATATATTCGCGATAATCGGCGAACTCCACCGTCTGACCGTAGGTCCTGACAAGGTGTTTTCCGCCGAAAAATCCAACCAAATCTGCTCTTAAATTCAACGCCAGCGTCTCTAACCGACTGAAAAATCCGTCGTTTAAATAGGAGAGCGCCATTATTTTCTCCCGAAGATACCGCGCTTCGCTTTTTTACCTTCCGCACTATTCTGCGCATTTTCTTCCGCCGCCTGCTCTGTTTTTTCTTCTTCCTGAACAGGATTTTCGGCGGGCGTCGCCTTGACGGGAGTAAACTTCTTTCCGTTCAGCTCGTTGATGATCATCATGATAATCTCATCCGGCGAAATGCGCTCGGCAATGGCTTCAAACGTGAGCTTCATGCGGTGACGGAGAACGGGATACGCCAAAACGTTGAGATCGCTGTACGAGACGTTAAACCGCCCCAGCATCAGCGCCCGCACCTTTGCCGCGGAAATCAAAGCCTGTCCGGCACGGGGGCTCGCCCCCAGCCGCACGTACTTTTTCGCGGCGGCAGAAGCGCAGTCGCTGTCCGGATGCGTGGCGGAACAAAGCGTCATCGCATAGCGAAGAACCTCTTCCGCGACGGGAATCTGGTTGGCGGTTTTGCGCATTTCCAAAAGCTGCTCGCCGTCGCACACCGCGTCGGCGACTTCCGCCATGGTCTTCTGCGTCATGTTGACGATCCCCATGAGTTCATCCAAACTGGGGTTTTTCACGATGATTTTGAACATAAAGCGGTCCATCTGCGCTTCGGGAAGCGGGTACGTTCCGTCCTGCTCGATGGGATTCTGCGTCGCAAGGACGAAGAACGGCTCGTTCAGTTTTCTGGAAACGCCCATGACCGTAACAGTGTGCTCCTGCATTGCTTCGAGCAGTGCGGACTGCGTCTTCGGCGTCGCGCGGTTGATTTCGTCCGCAAGGATGATGTTGCTGAAAATGGGGCCCGGCTGGAAGCTGAACTGCGAATTGCCGTCCTCTCCCTTGACGATGATATTCGTACCGGTCACGTCGGCCGGCATGAGATCGGGCGTGAACTGGATACGCGAAAAAGGCATATTGAATACCCGGCTCAGAGATCTTACCAGACGCGTCTTTCCCACGCCGGGAACGCCTTCGAGCAAGACGTTCCCGCCCGCGATCATCGCAATAATCGTACCCTCAATGACATCTTTCTGACCGACGACGTCTCTCTCCACCTGCGTGAAGATTCTGCCGCACTGTTCGCTGAAATGCTTGATATCTGCTTCTGTTATCATGGTTGTGTTTCTCTCCAATTCCTTTTAATGATTTTCTTCTTTTTTTACAAGTACAACCGGCTATTACAGGCTGCCGTAATAACGTTCAAGCAGATCACGAATGACGGAAGGAATCCCCTCGTCGCTTAAAACGCCGTCCTTAACCTGGTTATAATAATAATCGAGGTAATCGCGGAAAAAAGTTTCTCCGTCGATGATCTGATTGCTCTCTTCGAAGCGGCCGCCCATACCATCGCTCGGATCGCTGGGTTCCACAGGTTCACCCGGTTCGCCAGGTTTGCCTTCGGTTTCTTCAGAAGGCATATCTTCCGGCGTATCACCAGGTTCGCCGTCGCCCGGCTCGCCGCCATCGCCTTCCTCGAGCTGTTCAAAGATCGCCGTAACGAAGATCTCTTCGGTTACATTTTCATCCGTTCTGGACGGATTCGTTACGCCGTCGTCCCATTCGACAAAAGCCCATCCGTCATCTGCAACAGCCGTTACGGGAGTCGCAGCCTCTCCGGGTTTGACCAGCTGATCGGTCTCGCCTTCAATGCTGCCGCCCTCATCGACGATGTAGGTGACGGCGATATAATTTTCCGGGTTATCGGGATCGAACGGGGAAATAGGGCCTATTCCGTTTTCTGCCAAACCGGCAAACGTCGTCATAGAAGTTCCGCCCAAAGCGAATACGATGACGAGAACCACCATAGCCGTTGAAAAGTGAAATTTCAGCTGCTTCGCATTCACGGCTTTCAGACGTTCTCTCGCGTCTTCCCGCTGGCGCATCGCGATATAGGATTGATCATTTTCGAGTTCGAGCATTGTTATCACACGTTCGTCCAGCCTGAGTTTATCGACCTTGCGGGCGATATCCTTCACAGTAGGACGGAATCTGACAAAATACAAGATAACCCCGGAAATCACCGAGACGCCAAACCAAATGGCGATTGCCAGCAAAAATCCGCCATCCATTCCAACCAGCCAGCAGATCAAAGCGGCCGCGATATTAACCGCAAAACCGATAATCAACCCGCAAAGCGCGGACTTTAAAATCCCTTCCCATACCAAACGGGTATGGAAGCGCTTAAAAAGCTCTTTCTGTGCCATAATGCTCCTCCTTTTTAATTTAAATAATATTATTATAATTATACAACATTTTACGCCGTTTTGTCACGCGATTAAGCGCAATAAAGCAATTTTTTTACAAGATATTAAAAGATTATCGCCAATTTTGCAATCGGCGATAATCTTTTTAACATTTCGCCGAGAAACGATCCGACTGAACCGACCGTTAGTTTTTGCCGTATACGATCGTCGCCTCGCACTCGTTGTCCCAGCCATCCGTCCATTCGGAAGCCTGCGCCTCGCCGCCCTCGATCCTGATCGTCTGAGCTGACGTCCAGCCCTTGAACGCATCTGCATTCACGCTGGTAATACGCTCGGGAATCACAAAGTACTTTAACGATACGCATCCGTCAAAAGCATTTTTGCCGAACGTCACAATCTTTTCGTTGAGAATCTCCACACTTTCAAGCGAAACACATCCTTGGAAAGCACTTTGAGCAATCTGCGTTGTACTGCCTCCGTTGTAAACGACTTTTTTCAGATTTTCGGCATATCTGCACAGATATGATCCAATGCTGCCCGTTACGGTCTCAGGAATCGTGAGTTCCTCGATGCCGGAGCTCTCAAATAAGCCTGCCCCTAAGGAGTAAACCCATGAGGGAATCTCAAATTGCTTCAGAGAAGTGCAGCCCCGGAAAAGATAACTTCCTAATCCGTATGTTTCCGCTCCCTCTACAGGCTCGGCAAATGTAACGCTTTCCAAAGAGACGCATCCGTCGAACGAATAGCTGTAAATTCCCCAAACGTTACTCGTCGTTCTCCCCAATGCGGACGGGAATTCCGCCGATTTCAAAGAGGTGCAGCCGGCAAATACATATTGGGCCAAACGCAAGACTCCCTCCACGCCGCCGCTTGCAGGCGTTTCTTCAAATACAACGTCGAGAAGAGACGTACATCCGTAAAACGCATAGTTGTCAACAGGCGTGACAGAAGATGTATACGCCACCCGGACACGGGAAGGCACAACAAGATGTTCAAGCGAAGTACAGTTTGCAAAGGCATACGTTCCGATCGTCAGTCCCTCTGTTCCGCCGGATTCAAACGTCAAATTGCTTAAGGACGATCCCTCGAAGGCATATTGACTGATCGCGGTAACGGCGTTGGGTATGACGATACTGTCTATTTCAGCTCCCTGGAACGCATATTCCCCGATCACCGTGACGCCGGACGGGATTGTCACAGCGCCTATTTTGGCGTCTTTGAAAAGCGAGTCAGGCAATGTTTTCAGGGAAGACGGCAGCTGCACGCTCCCGTACGTTCCGCCGGCAAGCGCTCCGTCCAGAAGCGTCGCCCCGTCGGAAACAATCAGCTCGGACAGATCTGCCCCGGCAAACGCGTACGGCCTTACGGTGACGCCGTCCGCAACGGTATACGATCCTTCCTTACCCGCAGGATAGCTGTAAAGCGTCTTTCCGTCTGCGCCGAACAGAACCCCGTCAATCAGCATGAACGACTCGCTCTCTTCCGCAATGATATACGTATCGAGAGAAGCGCACCCGAAGAACGGATTGACCCCCAGGGAAACGACACCGGACAATATCTCGATTTCTGAGAGTTTCGCGCAGTTTTTGAACGCGTAGTCTCCGATCTCGGATATCGACTCGGTCAAAACCACTTTTTCGAGCGCAGCGCAGTTTTCAAACGTCCCTTCCGACAAGACAGAAAGCCCGGCAGGCAGCGTAATTTCTTTCAGACCGGTTCCGCTGAAAGCATAAGCCCCCAGAGACACTATGGCATCAGGAAGCACTGCCTGCACCAACTGAACACAACCGGCAAACGCATAATCGCCGATAAAAGTGACCGCTTCGGAAAAATACACGTTTTTGAGGAGCACGCAATTACGGAACGCCGCATCTCCGATCAATTCAACCGAACCGGGAAGCATGATTTCGCTTAAAGTTACACACCCCTCAAAGGCGCTATCCCCTATTTCGATCAGGCTCCCGGGAAGCGTAACCTGCGCAAGCGCCGTGCAGCCGCTGAATGCATTTGCACTGATCTCCTCTACGTTGGCAGAGAAGGCAACGCTGCTTAAATTTACGCATCCTTCAAACAGACTGGCAGAAACCGAGGTATAGTCGGAGCCGGAAGGCAGCGTCACGCTGACCAGGTCGACGCAGTTTTTGAACGCGGCGTCGGCGATGCTCGCCAAACTGCCGGGGAAAGAGATACTTTCCAAGCCGCTGCCCATAAAGGCCTGCTTTCCGATTTGCGTCACGCCTTCGGGAATATCAATCGATTTAAGCGCAACACATCCGTTAAATACATCCGTTCCAAAGGTAGTAACCGATGCCGGGATCTCCAAGCTTTCAAGTTTGACGCAATTTCCAAACAGATAATTGGAAAGCGTAGTGAGAGAACTCGACAATTTTACTGAAACAAGTGATTCACAGCCTTGGAAGGCATACGTTCCCAAAGTCTTTACAGAATCGGGAATTTCGACGGATGACAAATTGACACAGCCCCTGAAAGCATTGCCGCCGATCGAAGTAACCTTATCGTGAATGACGATTTCCTCGAGCATACTGTTCTGGAAAATGTTGCTGGGAAGCGCCGTCACCTGATCGGGAACCGTGAAAGAGGTAAACCCGGTGCCGTAGAAACAGCTTGTTCCGAACGTCTTGATCGCAGCAGGAATTTCCAGACTCGTCAATTTGATACAGTTTTGCACAAAAGACTGAGGCAAAGCGGTGATCTTTGTATTCAGTTCGGACAGGTCCAAAGACTCGAGATTGGAGCATCCGTTGAATATATTGGTGCCCAAAGAAGTGACAGATTCGGGAATCTTCATTTCTGTGAGAGACGTGCAGTTCTGGAAAACATAATTTCCGATCTTCGTTATATTGTCAGGGATCTCAAATTCTTCCAATGCCGAGCAGCCCGCGAAGATATAGTTCGAGAGTTCGGTGACCTGGGTCGCCAAAGAGAAATCCACCTCGGTCAAGTCCGCACAGTTCTGGAACAAATATGTTCCTAACGTCTTGACGGTTCCGGGAATCTGGAAGGATTTCAGCCCCGTCCCCCTGAACAGATAATTCGGAAGAGCGGTGATTGCCGTGCCCTCTTCAAACGTAACGGACTCCAGCGCCGTGCACTTTAAGAACGGACTGCCTTGTACGGCCGTCTTCGCACTGCTAGAATAAATTGACGGAACACTGGATACCGAACCGCTCAAAATGGAAGTAATGCTCTTGGGCAGAACGATACTCTTCAGGGAAGTACACTCCGCAAACGTGCCGTAATTCAGCTCCTCCAGCGTACAGTTATCCCCGAAGCTGAAAGAGGTCATTGCAGTACATTTGCTGAATACGAAGAATCCCAATTCTTCCAGCCCCTCCGGCAAGGTAACGGAAACCAGTTTGCTGCAATTCGTAAACGCGTAATCGCCGATCGTCTTCAAGCCGACCTGCAACGTGATCGATCTGAGCGCAGATTTTTCGAACATTTTTGCCCCTATTTCCGTCACACCCGCAGGCCAGACAATGGTTTCGATCCCCGAATTATAGAAGGTTCTGTCGCCAATCGAGGTGGTGCGCTCGGGCAGTGTCAAACTCTTGAGCGAAACAGTGCTGTAGAAAACGTCCGAGTAGTAATATTTGGCCGGTATTTTTGTATTCTCCATTTTTCCGGTCGGATTTTTTTCCGACCCGATTACCAGCGGAAGCGTACCTCCTTCCTCAAATTCCACTGTTTTGAGAGCGCTGCAGCCATAAAACGCAGCGTCGTCGATCAGCGTAACCGTGTTGGGAATATTGATCTTTTCCAGCGCCGTGCACCCCCTGAAGGCGGTGTGATTAATGACGCTCAAACCGTCCGGCAAAATTACTTCTTTCAGATAAGTGTTCTGGTAGAAGGCCTTTGCGCCGATCTCCGTGACGCCTGCCGGCACCGTATAGCTTTCAGCCTTGCGCGAGCTCGAATAATAAACCAAAGTCGTTCCGTCGGCATCGAATACAACGCCGTCCTTCGACTGATATTTTTCATTCCCCGCGCTGACGTTGATATTGTTCAGAGAAGTGCAACCCGTAAAAATAGCGTTGTCAAACTCAGCCAACTCCCGCGGAAGCGTAACCGAAGTAAGACTCGTGCAGTTTCTAAACGCATAGGTTCCGATTTCCGTCACGCCGTCCGGAATGACCATTTCGGTGATTCCGGCACAGTATGCAAACGAATTGGCGCCGATCTGATTCAGTTCGCTGTTTTCTCCAAACGAGATACCGGTGATGGACGAACAATTATAGAACGCATTGTCGCTGATCCTCTGCACCGTATCCGGCACCTCGATCACGCCGGTTCGCGGCAGCGGGCAATATACCAGTTCCGTAAAGTCGCCGTTGTAAACGATACCGTCTTTGGAAGCGTATACATCGCCGCCTTCTTCAATATTGATCTCTGTCAGCAACTTACATCCGGAGAACACACTAGTTCCTGCAAACGGCTCCAACACTGTTTTGCCGTCGGTAGTGGTATACTTCGCCATTCTGGCGGGGAGATACAATTCCGACAAGGTCATGCACGAGGAAAACGCCTCGTTGCCGATCGTCACCCCGTCCTCCGATTTACCGTTCTCCTCAAAGATTACGCTGGTAAGCGCGTAGCACCCGTAGAAAGTCTTTTCTCCGATTGCGGTACGATAGATTACCGTAGATGACGACGAATCAGCATAACATGCTGTAACCTCGGACAGGTTGCGGACAGTATTCGGTATGACGATTTCTTTCAACGAACGGCACATGTAAAATGCACCGGCGCCGATGTTGGTCAAGCGGCTCTCTTCCGTTTCGCTGCCGAAAGTAATTTCCGTCAAATTATAGTTGCTGTTGAACGAATACTGCCCCAATTCCGTAACGCGTGCAGGAAGCTGCACCACCTTCAGATCGCATCCGCTGAACGAGTAACCGTAATACGTATACGTTGTGGTACTACCCCTTATATAGCTATAATCGGTCGGAGCGCCAATGGTCAGATCTTTTTCACCCGGCTCAAATTCGACGCTCGCCAAAGAAGAACAACCGGAAAACGCATAGGGTCCGATCGCCGTCACCGATCCCGGAATCACAATGGATTTAAGGTTTTTATGATTCTGAAACGCGTTGCCGCCGATCGTCTCAAGCACAGTGCCATCCGCAAAGTTGACCGTCGTCAAGGTAGGATTATTGGTCTGGGCAGTGAAAGCGTACGCACCGATCGTCTTTACGGTAGCAGGAATCGTGATTTCCGTAATAGCCGAGGAATAAAAAGCAAAGTTCCCAATCGTTTCCAGCTGCGAACCGGCCGCAAACGTCACTCTCTTGAGGTTATAGTTAGAAGAGAAAGCACCTTCTTTGATTTCTTTCACCGTAGACGGAATTTCGACGCGCTCCAGGGACGCATTGTAATAGACAGCCATTTCGCCGATTTCAGTGATTCCTTCGCCGAATTGGACGAGACGCAACGAATCCATCCAGTAGAAAGCATAGTCGCCTATCTCTTTCACACGCCCGGGAAGCGTTATCGTCACAATAGAAGAACACTGCTGGAACGCACTGTCTCCGATGGTCAGGGGCTTATCACCGTCTTCGATCCTCACCGTTTTGAGCTCGATACATCCACGGAAAGCCTCGTTCCCGATCTTTTCCATATTTGCGCCGATCACGATTTCCGTAAGTACCTCGTTGCCGCGGAATACGCCGGTCGCAATTTCGGTAACGGTCTCGGGAATCGTATAGCTGCCGCCTCTTCCCAACGGGAAGAACACCAACTTTGTGACATTTTTATCAAAGAGAACACCTTCGATATCTGTAAAATACGGATTATCTTTATCCACTTCCACTTTTTCAAGCGCCGTGCAGCCGCTGAATACGCCGGGAAGCTCTGCTACATTTGCAGGCAGGTAGAACGTTGTAAGCGCCGTGCACTGATAGAAGACGTTTTCTTCAAATATGAGCGTTTTTCCATTCGGCGCAAACGATACCTCCGCGAGCGCAGAACAGCCGCGGAATGCCTGTTCCCGAATGTACTCCATATTGGCGGGAATCGTGAACGACGACAATCTGGTACAAGCGTAGAACGCGCCCGCTCCGATCTCGGAGACGAGATTTCCATCTCCAAACGTAACCGTCGTCAGATAATTACACGTTCTGAAAGCGTACTTGCCGATTGTTACCGGTTGGAAGCCGTTTCCTTCAAAAATAACTTCCTCTATATCGTCACAGTCATAGAACGCAAGCTCCCCGATGGTCGTAACCGTATTGGGGATGGTCAATTTAGTAAGCCCGTTACAATCCAGGAACGCGCCGTTGCCGATCGCGGTAATGCCGGCAGGAATCCTATATTCACCCGCAATCGCATCTGCTTTTGCCGGAGCGAAAATGATTGTGGTTTTATCCTTATCCGTCAGAATACCGTCGATCGAATTATAATATGCACTCCCTTCACTTACGTAAACCGCGGATAATGAGGTGCAGCCTACAAACGGGTTATCTACCGAGGAAGCACTGACGGTAACAGTCTGACTCGGCGGTGTTCCCGACGGATCTTTCAAAACATATTTGCTGAAAGAGGTCTCCTGCAGCCGTGCGGGAAGCGTAACCTCCCTCAATGCAGAGCAATTACTGAACACACGGGCGCCAAACGTCAGAGGAACAGCCGTTTCACCCGCAGCCGCATCTTCAAACACCACAGTGGTCAGCTTTGTACTCTTATTAAAGGCATCGGCATTGATGGCAGAAACCCCGGCAGAAATCGTAATCTCCGTCAAAGAGCATCCCGCAAACGCCTGTCTCGCAATGATTTCCACTTCATCAGGGATACGATAGCTGCCTTCTCTGGCCATCGGGAACAAAATAAGCGTCGTAACCAGCTTGGAAGTGCTTTCATTCAGTTCGGTTATTAATAACGCACCGTCACTGGAGAGATAGTTCCCGATTTCGGCAACGGGCATTCCGCTGTCATAAACTTCAAAAGCAGTAAGTCCCGTACAGCCGCTGAAAGCGTTGAGCATCGAATAGTCAATAAAGCTGATACTGTTGGGGATTCTGATCTTTGTAAGATTCGTCACATTGGCGAATGCCTCGCCGCGAATTTCTTTGACCATCTTTCCGCGATACGTCACGGGGATCGTCAATTCCGATACCATGGAAATTTTCTTTCCCGCTTTCACGGAGTATGTATCGTCAGAAAGCAGCGTATAGTCAAGGACGTCATCCTGCCAGAAAGCATAAACCGTAACATCCTCTCTCGTTTCCGCCCAGGGCTGGAGGCTGTTTCCCTTGTCATCCGTATACTGGGTGCCCGTGCCGAGGGGAACGGACCACCATCCGCCGAAAGACTTGGTCGCATCGTTGGATGTGGGAACCGGCCACTGATACATGGAATTAAACACGACTTCTGCCGTCGTAACGCCGAGGGAGCCGCCCTGGAGATCTAATTTTACGGTATACGTCTTGGGCGCATAGTAAGCATAGAGGACAAGCTCGCCCGATTCGGTGAACGTCTTATCTTCATAGCGGGCGCCGTTCGTCTCCGGACCGCCGGGCGTGGTATACCACGCGTCAAATTCGTATCCCGGCTTTTCGGGCGTTTCATATTCGTCGTACGGGTCGCCGTACGCCTTATACTGCGGCGCCACAGCCGTCCCCCCGTTGGTGTCAAAGGTCACGGTATATGCGTAAACCTCGGTTTTTGCCCAAGAGGAAGCAGCGTCGCCCTGCAGGTAGCGCACTTCAACGGTATTGATGCCAGCCTGCGTCAGGGAAATTTCGGCATAGTTCACGCCGCCCTCGACGGAAATCGACTCGCCGCCGTTGACTCTGACCTCATAGGAATCCGCACCGACCACGTGATTCCACGAAACGACTCCCGCTTCATAGGAAACCGTCTCTGCCATCATCTGGTAGCGGATATCTTCCGCGTCGCTCCACAGGGAATTTTCCGCCCCGATCGCGCGGATGGTTATCTGATAGCTCTCCAAAGCAGACCAGTTTACCTTGTCGTTGGCAGAAGCCAGATCAAAGCGATTGGTCTCCGCGGTAAACGTATGCGTGCCGATCCTGATTTCATAAGAATCCGCACTGCAGTCAGACCATGTCAGGATGGTCCCTTCGATGCGGAAATCGCTCGGCGCCGCCAGTCTGGTCTTTTCATAGACATACTTGCTCGCGGCCGGCGCGTTGTATCCCTTGGTCTTGGGATAGACGTTGACGACGATGCCGCCCTCGACGGGCGCGAAATTCTTAAGGCAGAACTGCGTTTTTCCGCCGATCTCATATTCGACGCCGTTCACGGAAACGACGTAGCCCGCAGCATCGGGGATCGCATCCCAGTAGAGCGTTTCGGTCGCATCGTCGAAGCGGAACTCCTCGATTGCCGCAAGCATTCTGTTGTAGACAAACGTCCTGGATACGGAAGAAGCGTATCCCTCCCCTTCCGCGGTAACCGTAAAGCGGATGCCGCCTTCCTGCATCGCGCAGTTGTAGAAGTTATAGGTCGTGGAAGAACCGAGATCGATCATCGTATGATTGTGAGCTTTATCTCCGCAATCGACGGTGATATAATAGCGATCCGCATGTTCCACAGCATTGAAGACCAGCACAGAGGGCTCTGCGACAGAGAACAGCGAAACACTCGCAAGCGCCTTGTTTTTATAATAGATCGTGGTCGTATCCGAATTGTTGCCCGAATTGGATGCGATCGCCGTGACGCTGATCACGTAATCTCCCGCGGGAGCAGAAGCAAAGTCGACGGCCTCCGTCGTACTGCCGGTCTCCTTGTCAATCGCCTTGAAGCCTTCCGGCCCCGTCACTTTGATAGCGGATTTGGTCGCTCCGGTTTGGCCATTCCAGCTGATGGAATTGCCGCTTACGGAAACAACGGGCGCGGACAGTTTGGAACCGGACTGATTCTCCGTCCAATAAGCGTAGAGCGTTGCGCTGCTCTCAAACACCATGCCTTCCGCATACGGATACGAAAGGCGCTCAGAGGGATCCTCCGCTTCTCCTTCGTACATGCTGATCCACCAGCCGTTGAACGTATATCCGTCGCGCACGGGATCGGCGGGCAGCTGATAGAGTTTTCCGCCTATCGTCTGCACGCTGCCGAGCGCTTCGGCGCCGTCGTAATTGAGATCAAAGTCGATCGTAAATTCTCTCTGACCGACGACATTCTCCCCCCAATAAGCATAGAGGGTCGTATTTGCCGTCACCGGCTGAGAGCCGAACAGGAACGGTTTGGAATAAGCGCTGTCCGTATACCACCCCAAAAAGGTGTAACCGGAACGCACGGGATCGGCGGGCTTTTCAATCGATCTGCCGTTCATCACGGTGACAGGATCAATTTCGCTGCCGCCCTCCGAGGAGAAAGAGACGGTGTAAGTGATCTGCTTATAAAAGCGCATTTCGCCGCCGTTATAAGTCACCACTAAGACATCGTCCGAAAGCACCGCGGTAAAGACGGTTGTCTCCGCATCCCCGACGGGATGGAAGGTCATTACGCCGTCCTCCTTGGTGTAGTCGCCGAAGCCGCTGGCGTTCCCGAAATAATAAGTATAGAGATCGATTCCGTCTAACGAAACGTTATACTCAATCCCGTTAGAAGCGTCAAAATAATAATTGCCCGCTTCTTCGCCGGGCGTCGACGGTTTTTCGTCCGGCGGATTTCCGACGCACGCCGCAGCTGCCGCCGCCGATAACACCATCACCGACAGCAGCACAGTCATAATCAGCCTTTTTACTTTCATATACTGCCTCCTTTTCTTCTATCTCCTCCTTCCCCGCGGAACCGGGGAAAGACGATTGCGTATAAATAATATATAACTATTCTATTATTGATTTATTTTATCACAAAAATATTATCAGGTCAATTAAATTAACCATGGAAATGCTATAAAAATAAATAATATTACCTATTTAAATTCAAATAATTGCATAAACAATGTATAATTTTACAAAAGACCGCCTTGAGCTACGCTCAAAACGGTCTTTTCAGTTTGAAATCCGCTCAGATTCAGGCGGCCTGCTCTTCCGCGGGCGCTTCGGTCGGCGTGAACGTACCGTCCTCAAAGTTTACTTTGTAGTACTGATACTCGCCCGTGCTCAAATCGTAAATCCCGATCACGTTTTCGCCCGAAACGACGTAGAAGGTCTCCGTCACTTTGCCCTTTTCGTCGATGAAAGTCACCGTTCCGTGCCCGCTCAGGATCATTACCTCCCAATCGGCGGAACTGAAACTGCGCTCCCATGTTTCGTCATACCTGGAGAAAACAGCATATCTGTCCCCCGAACCGGACGTTACCGTGGAGAGATAGAAGGTAAAGCTGTTGTCTTCCGCAGTGAATACCCAAGCGCTCTCGTCCGCATTGGCGGCATATTGCCCCGTCGCGAGAATGCTGCCGTCGCCGTCGACCAGCTGTGCGCCGCCGAGCCCGTCGAGCACGAGATAGACGGCAGTGCTGATCGTTCCGCCGATCAGTTCGTTGTATTTGCCGTACAACGTATCAAGCAGCGTCAGCTCCGTCCCGTCGATCCGGTAGATCGCAGTGAGAGAACCGGAAGTATAGACGTAGAGCAGACTGCGCCCCGCAACATAGCTGTCTTCAACGACGCGCGCAACAACGCTCGTCTCTGTTCCGTTTTCATCCGTATAAACCGCCTGGTTATACTTGTCGACGGCGATGCTGCCGCCTCCGGCGATCTGATAACTCTTTACCAACGACAGATCTTCCACGATATATACGGCGATAGCTGTTTGCCCCGAAGTCACCGTGCCGACGGTCATCGTAAACGACTCATAGCCCTCCACCGTAAACTGCAAGACGATATCGCCTTCCGATCTGGTATACGTTCCGTCTCCGCCGGTAACTTTTTCAATCGTCGCCTGCGTTCCCGCTTCTTCATCGGCAGGGATATATTGGTACAACGCGGCTTTGCCTAATCCGTCCAGTTGGATCAAATAGCGTTCAAGGGAAATCCCCCCGTCAACATAAGCGTAATAAATACCTCTTTCCGAACCGGACGCAGCTTCGATCGCCGTGCGGTCTTCGTTGAGTTTGACCAGAATGGAACTGCTGCCGTCCAGACTGACAATCGTAACGATATTATCGCTGTCGATCTGATAGAAGCACTGCGTATCGCCCAATTGCGCGACGCCGTAGCCGGAGAGAGACAACGTGACGTCATCCAAAGTGAAACTCAACACTTCTTCTTCGTCATATGCCGCAAATAAGACCGTCTGATTCAGCGTGATGCAGATAAACCGGAAAGACCCGTAATAATCTTTCAGATCCGCAGGGGCGCCTTCCGGATACTTTTCCGCCGTAAAGTCGAAAAAGTTTTCCATATCCGGAACCGCCGCATACCGGCCCTCTACTTCGACGTATTTTCCGTCGACAAAGACATGGACGATCGCTTTTCCGTCCGGGAAAAGCTGGAGGATTTCCTCATATCCCGCAATGCGGTTGTTCATATCTTCCAAACTGCCGATCAAAGCGTTTTCATTGGGCAGCAATTCAGTTGCCCCCACGCCGCGCAAGTCAACTTTGAGAAGATACACCGATTCTCCGTTCTGGAATACGATAAATCCCCATTCGCCCTCGTCGTCGGTATAACCCTCGTAATAAGTATAACGAACTTCCAACGGGGAGTTTTCGTCGACCGTCAGATCGGCAAAACCGAACCCGTCGCAATCGAGCGTGATCTTGCTTCCGCCCGCTTCAAATTCATACACGCCGGCAGACTCATCGCCGATCATAAACACGACGCTGCCCTGCGTAGTAGTGAAAGTCCCATAGGTAAATGAATCGTAATAGGGCTTCAGAATCTCCTCAAAGTAGATGACGGTGTTTCCGTTATCATATGTAATATATTCGGTCGCTTTAAATTCAAACGATACGCCTTCCGTTTTGGAAGAATAAGTGCCCCTGACTGCCAAGCGGTAGGTGCCGTCCGTCATCAGAACTTCCAGAGTCGCTTCCGTATCGCTATGCAGGCGCAGGCGGACGGTGACGCCGCTCTTTACGCGCGTCTCCGGATAAAAGGCGTATTTTTCCACCAATTCGGCATCCTGCAGGCCTGCCGCGTCATAGCGGAGGACGAGAGTCGCCGGAGATTCTTCCGAATCTTCGGGAATATACGGCAGGAAGAGGATATAACTCCAGAAGGAATCTCCATCCGCATAGCCCGAGCCCAACATATAGATGGTTTCGTGAGCGACGCCTTCCGCATCGGTATAGATTGCGCTGCCGTAATCTCTCCAGTAGCTGAAGCCGTCGCACTCAAGAGAGATGACGCCTTCGTCCGTCTGAGCAGTATGCTTGCCGCGCGCGGCGTCGACGAGCAAAAACGCCTTTTTTGTTCCGGCATCGGTTTCCACCTGGAAGGCTCTGAAACTGGCGGTCTCTGACCCTCCGCTTAAATACGTCAAGGTCGCAGTGATAACGCCGCTTTCCAAATCATCGACGCTATAGACCACGTCACCCATATTAGAAGTTTGCAGATCCAGATAAAGGCCGCTTCCGAAGCCGTCCAAAATCATCATGGTCAGCGCAGTAAGCGTATTTTGACTCAAATAACTATACGTCCCTTCCAGTCCGTCGCTGACGCGGAAGGTTTCCGTTCCGTCCTCCGTGCCGAGCCTGAATGTGAAAGAGGTCTCTCCGTCCTCCGAAGTAAATACGTAATTGCTGCCGCTCTTCGCATAAGTGCCGGCCACGCGCTTGTTGTCTTCGATATAAATCGCGCCTTCCTGTCCGTCGAGTTCCAGCGTCACGCCGTCGACGAGCGAACCGGCAATCCAGTCGTATTTCTGATAAGTATCCTGAAGCGCCTCGTCGAAATAAGTGAACGTCTTTCCGTCTTCGGCAACCTTGCCGCGAAGCGTTTTTCCGCCTTCGGTTTCAAAGGTAAAGATGCGCTGCTGCGGATCGTAGGTTCCCTTCTTTTCTCCGAGCCCGACACGCTCGAGCACGGCGGCGTTTTCTTCCGCGGAAAGAATATAAACTTTATCCGATCCGCTTTCCGCATCCGTGATGCCGTAATCCCAGCAGGCATACAGACTCACGCTACGCCCCTCGATGGTGAACTTTTCTCCCGGCTGATACGCCACGGCTCCGCCTGCCGAAGTTGCCCATCCGGCAAACCGGTATCCTTCCACGGAAAAGCCGCTCTCTTTGACTGAAACGGATGCCCCGTTGCGAACGCCCGTCTCATTCTGCATTTCTCCGGAGCCTTCCTCCCCCGCGGGTGTGTTGGCAAAGTAGAATACGGAATATGTACTGCGGTCGTAATAAGCGCGGAAAACGTTCTCCCCCGCCCCCAGCACGATGCTCTGCGAACGGGAAGAATTAAAGCGGTAACCGGTGGGCGCATCGAAGTCGATGGAGCCGCCCGTCACCGTGTCTCCCAGCCAGCCGGTCTGCTCAAAGGAAGCGGATTCGTCCTGCGTATAGCCGTCTCCCTCCACGTCCTGCAAAAACACCTCGACGGTGAAACCGACCTGATATTTCGCCGTCAGAGAAAGGCCCTCCGCCGGCATCGTCTGCTTATCAGACAACGCGACGTCACCGTCAAACCAACCGCCGAACGTCACGTCACCGGAGACCGTGGGAACGATATCCGCGAGAAATTCAGATACATTGGTGCCGACCGTCACCTCGAATTCCGAGGTTTCAAGCGTGCCGACCTCGCCCGCGTCCAGAGACAGCTTCGCTTTGGGGAGCTCGGTGAACTTCGCATAATACGTGATATTTCTGTCGGGCATTGTCGTGGGAATTTCCACCGCGTCTCCCGAGAAATTTTCCGTCTCGAACCAGCCGTCGAACGAATAACCGTCGCGCGAGGGATCGGAGGGAGGCGTGATTGCGGTTCCCGCTTCCGCCGTAATGGGGGCGATCTCCGTCCCCCCGTTCGTCACGAACGTGAGCGTATATGCCTTCGGCCCGCACGCCGCGGCAAACGCCATGACAGTACACACGAACACCGCGCATACTGCAATCAGCAAAGTTTTGCGAACAGATTGTCTCATGAGTTTCTCCTTATAAATACTTATCCGAAAGGTTCTGTCTATGTTAATTGAAATTATCAGTAAGTATAGCAAACAAACCGCATATTTGTCAAGTGAATAAACTGCAATTCAAAACATTTTCACAATTCCATTTCATGCCAGAATCGGCGCGGGAGAACTTATAAAAATGCCGGAAACTGCATCTTTATTCCATAAAAATACAGGGTTTCCCACTGCGGAAAACCCTGTGAATCCGACTGAAAGCGGCCGAACAAAGTTCTATCATATTATCGAATAGATGATATAACGAAAACGAATAACCGCCGCATGCAGAATGTGCCCGCGCGCATCATTTGGAAGCGCACCACTCCGCGACCTGTCCGTTCGCCGCGCCGTTCTCGTGCAGGCGGTAAAACGCGCGGCGGATACTTGCGACGTTGCCCACGGAGAGATAATATTCGTAGCGGAGCGTCTCGAAGGTGCGGATCCGCATCCGCCCGATCAGCGTCGTATACGTGCACGCCTCCGCTTTGCTGAGCGCGGAAGTATATTGTTTGGTGCCGACTTTACCGGTCAGAATATGCGTGACGTCCGGCGTGTAAAGACCGACGCCGAAATCATCTTCATTCACCCACGCCGCCCAGTTTTCGGTGATGTTGTCCCAATAGGCTCTTCCCTGTCCCACCCAGTTGCCGAGGCCGGGGTGATTCGAGAGGTCGCCGCCCGTAAACGGAGCGTCCCCCTGATAAGTGACGAGCGTGCCGAGCGCAATCGTGCCGTAAAACGCGGGAAGTTCCTGATCGCGGTACGTATGCACCCAGCCCGAGAAATCCGTAAACGCGTTGCGCACCCTGACTACGCCGTCTTCGATCGAATACCAGTTCTCCATGTAAGAATCCGTGGCGGACTCTTCTTTCGCCCAATCCAGGGGGCGCGTTTTGACATAGATTTCATCCTCCGAAAACTCGAAATCGACAATCTGAGAGGAAGTCCCCGTATAGTCGCCGCCCTGCACGGGATTATACGGCCACGCCGTGCCGATATACTGCGCGCATTCGTACGGAGGCGAAGAAGTCCCGTAATACGACTGCTGAACCAACCTGCCCCGATCCATCTCGTTGATGAGGTTCACGCTGTCGTACATCAGCTCCGCGCCGTCCTTCGCCGCATAATTGATACCGATCTCCACGCTGCCGTCCGGCATTTTCACCTGTTCGACGCGCGCATTCAGCAGCTCGAGATAGTTGATCGCGCCGCCCGCGTTCATATCGACGCCCAGCCTGATATTTTCTTTCTCGAGAAAGACCTGCGCGGAACCGTACCACTCTTTGACCGCGCAGCCGACGGCATTCACGCGGACGGAGGCGCGCTCCGTCCCCGCGTTTTTCAGCGTAACGGATTCGAGCACTTTGTCGTAGGCGTTTTCAAAGTAAAAATCGAGAATCTGCCGGAAGGAAGTCTGTTCCCTGCCGATATAAAAATCCTCTTCGTTTTTTTCTTCCGGATCTTCCGCATTGTGATATGCGATGACGCCCCTCAGATCCGCTCCGGACTCCACCCGGAGTTCCAAATAGTTGGCGTCGCCGATCTGAGCGTTCAGCGCGACGGCGAATTCCTCGCCCGCATCCAGCGTCCTCTCTTCGGGCGCCGGCAACAGCCATGTCCATTCCATTTCGTTATCCTCCTTGTTTTCCCGGCAGCCCGCCGCGCCCGCGAGCGCGCAGAATGCCAGAACGCCGCACAACAGCATGATGATTGCATGTTTCATTATACGTACTCCTTTAAATCGATCAGGGTGTTTTTCGCGAGTTTACGGTACTCGTTGGGAGAGACGCCCGTCTTTTTCTTGAACTCGCGCGAAAAATAGAGGGGTTCTTCATAGCCGACGTAACGCGCGATCTCGTTCACGGCCAGATTGGACGTTTCAAGCATGTTTTTCGCTTTCGAGACGCGCAGATCGATAACGTACTGCTTGGGAGATTTGTTGACCCGTTTGGAAAAATAATTGGTGAAGTAATTGACGGAAACGCCCATTTTTCTGCACAGCTCGGACACGCTGAACGGCGTCATGTAATTTTCGTTCACGTACCGGATAAACTCGTCGATGGTGCCGCCGTAGCCGAACGTCGCGCGGTCGCTCCGTTCACTCATCTCGGCTAACCCCGAGGAGAGCAGGGAAACCGCTTCCAGTTCGCCGCGAAGCCCGCCCTCGCGCGCCGAAAACAGCTGGTCAAAGCGCTTTGCCAGCGCGTCCCCGCAGCGACGTACCTGAATTTTCTCGCCCGTGCGGAAATACTTCTGAGCGACGATCCCCCCGAACAGCAGATACCGATATTCGTATTCCGCCGAACAGCCGCTCATGCGGAACGCGGTAAAGGGCTGAGAAAAGAGCAGATCCCCCGCCTTCAGATCGAACTTCGCATTGTCCGCGAGGATGCCGAACCATCCTTTCCGGACAAACACCATGGCAAACTGCTCGGAAAATGCGGAAAACAGCTGATGTCCTTCCTGCGTGCAGACGCCCATCTTTTCGCATTGAAAGTCCCGGCTGACCGATTCGTTGAAAACGCAGCTGAATTCTTTCACGCTTCACCTCCTGCTCTGCCTGCCGGCGGTTTTTCCCCGCTGCACAGACGCAAACGCCCGCCCGATCTCATCCAGATGCCCCACGCTCAGATAAAAGTCATAGCGGATGGGCGCCAGACTTTCCAGATTGAAATTCACGACGCCCGCCACGTGATTGACGAACTCCGACCGGTGCGACGGGCCCCGGTACCTGCGGTTGGCGCCGAACTTCCCCGCAAAGTGGTCGGTGATCCCCGGCGTCAGAAGTCCCACGCCGTACTGCGCTTCGTTGACCCAGCCGGACCAGCAGGACGGCGTTTTGAAAAACAGGCGCTCGTTGGTGTCTTCATCTCCCCAGAAATCCAGCTCTTCCGCCACCGCGTTCTTGCGGTTGGAGAGCGGATAGGCAAAGCTCCCGAGAGACGCCAGGGTATTGAAGGTAGGCAGCTCCTGCCTTACCGGCTTCTGTTCCAGCCCGACGTGCAGCATGGAAAAATCCACAAAGCGGTTGGATACCCTCACATAAGCGGGCCCCAGCGCGTAAGATACTTCCATATAGCAATCCAACGGGCTGTTCCGTTTTGCCCAGTCCAAAGGGCGTATCTTGAAATAAACGCCGTCTTTTTCCAGCCGGTAGTCCGCGATTCTGCTGTGAAAGCCCGCGTGATCGCCCGCCTGTACGGGGTTGAATACCCAGACGGTGTCCTTGTAAACGTTCGCCTGATAGGGCAGCAGGCTCGCGCCCGAGTAGGACTGCTGCGGAAAACGCCCGTTATCATACGTATTGATGAGATTGCAGTTCGCTTTCCCGTCGACGTTTTCCGCAGCTTCAAAGAGAATGCGCGGGCGGGCGTCATCCGTCTCCCGGATGCGGTACTTTGACGACGAAAGGTAGGAAATGACCGGCCCCAGATCCGCATCGAATCCCATGCAGAGAAAGGAATTGGCATAATAGCGCTTTCCGCAGAACTTCTCCCGCATCTTCGTCTCGATCCCGTATATCTCGACGTTGCCGGCCTTGTTTTCCAGGTTGTTGAAGCGGATCCGGATCAGGCGGCAGACGGACGCGGCGCGCTCGTCTTCCAAGAAAAAGGAGACGGTCTCATCCGTCGGTTCGACGAAAAAATCCTGCCAGATAAATGCTTCTTCCCCGATTTCCGCGACGAGATACCCCTTCAGAAAGACCTCTGAACGGATATGAAGAGAGACGTAATTGAAGGGCGGCGTTTCCCGCTTGATATCCAGGATCTTCTCCTCCCGCTTCGCGAAAAATGCCTTTCGGTTGATTTCCATGTTACTTCTCCAGAGCGATGCTCTGCAGGATAAAGGAACTTCCCGCAGGCTGTTCGTAAATATCCCCGTCCGCCTGTTTGACTTCAAAGCGGAGCAGCCAGAGCGTTCCCGTCCAGTTCCCGCTCAGGGTCGCGGTATTTGCGATCTCGATGGTTGCGGTCGCAAATGCATCCGTCTCGGACATATTTGTCTCGAGTATGGGGAAATTTTCCCCCTTTCCGTCCCAGACCAGATCGGTCGTGCGGAAAAAATAGACCTTAAGGTTCTTCTGGGCGGACAGATTTTTGTAACGGATGACGATGCGCTTATAATCCGAAAGATTGGGAATGGAGAGCTCCGGACTCCTGAGATAGGTATCCCATGCGCTCGGATCGTCGAAATCCACGCGCATGCCGTCTTCCAGCGCGGTGATCGAACCGGCGCGGTCGGTGGTGTCCGCCTGTATGATCCAGCCCGTTCCGACATTGATATCTGCGGGAAATTCCCACTTCGTCTTGATGCGCGCGAATGCGTAGAGGTTGAGGTCTCCCGTGACCGGTTCCGTAAAGTCGTATTTGCGGAGAAGATCTGCTTCGGTGTACCAGTCCGTCACCTCCAGGCTGCCCGACAGATAGGTAATGCGCTCGGCGGCGCTCCCCTCGGCGACCTTTCTGCGCTGCAGAATTTCGCCGTTATAGTAATAATTTACATTGTAACGCGTCAGCCATTTCGCATAGACGGTGGTGTCTTTTCGGATGGGTGCGGAAAAATCGAAGGGGCGCGTGCACGCCTCGTCGCAATACCACCCCTCGAACGATTTGTTTCCGTTGACAGGCATCATGGGTTCTTCGATCAGCCCGCCGGCCTCGACCGTAACGGGGGCGTATTCGCTCCCGCCGAAGGTCTCGAACCGCACGGTATAGGCGGCGGGCGCGCAGGCCGGGCATGCGGCCGCCAGGACCGCCGCCAGCAGTACAGTTATAATCCGTCTCAGTCTCATTGTTTTACTCCTTATTCAAAAATTTTTCACAGAAAACGGGCGTTTGCGCCCACCTCTGCGCGGACGCGGCGGACAGCGCCGCAGCCGGAGCGGTCCCCGTCAGAAGGACGCTGCCCAGGAGAATATCCGTGCCGTTGTTGTCGCATGGCGCGGATGCGTCCGAAACGAATTCCATCCGGATAAACACCACCTTCCCCGAGAGATTGCCCAGATCCATTGTAAACGATGCGAACGCATCCGTCTCTTTCATTCCCGTCTGCAGACCGGCGTAATTAAAGGCGTGCAGCTGTATGATGCCCGATCCCTGATCGCCGTAAACGAACAGCCGCAGCGTTCCGTCCGTCGCGGAGAGGTTTTTATACGTGACGGTGAGATAGCGCATGCGGGCGGGATCGAAAGTCAGCGCCATCTGGTTCATTTCCAGCTGATTGATATGCGCGGAACCGGCCGGAACGGTAAAACGCAGGTGATCGGCGCCGTAAGCGATGCTCCCCTCAAAGGGCGCGCCGGCAGTTTCCGCTTTCCAGGGATTGGCGGCGTCGTACTGCGCATCCGCCGGCAGCTCCCAGGAAACTCTGTCTTCGAGATAGGAATACAGATCGAGATTGCCCGTCACCTCCGCGCCGAAATCATAGCGGCCGCTCAGCTCCGCCACGGTCGGAGCGGACCGCTCGGAGAGATACCAGTAATTCGCCTGCGTGGCGTAGACGACCTCCGGCAGGCGGACGTAAACCGCATACCCGCCATCCGCCGGGACGCTTCTGGATTCGATCAGCGTACCGTTTCCGTCCGCATAGCGGTAATTGACGGTAAAGTGATCCACCCACGAGGCGGTCAGAGTCAGGTCCGCGGTGACGGGTTCCGTAAAGAGATAGGGGTTGCCGTCTTCGTCCAGCCATCCGCCGAAAATGCTGCCTTCTTTCACTGGATCGTCCGGCTTCCCCGCCGGATAGCCGTGCAGGACGCTCTGCCCCGCCACGGCGCTGCCGCCCGCCGAATCAAAGGAAACCGCGTGCCGCGCTGCGCCGGACAGATCGTTTGTAAACGCCACGCTGCCGAGCATGATATCCGTGCCGTTCGCATCGTGCGGGTCGGATACGGCAGAGATGAATTCCAGCCGCACGAAGATGATCGTCCCTTCCATGCCGTTCAGGTCGACGACGAACGTCTCGAATCCGTCGCTTTCGCTCATCCCCGTCCGCAGCCCCGCGATGTTGTTGGCGTACAGCTGCTCCACCGCATTTGCCCCGGGCTTCATGCCGTAGATAAACGCGCGGACGTAAGCGTCGCTCTCCGAGAGATTCCGATAGGTGAATTTCAGATAGCGCATGGTCTGCACGTCGAACGGCAGCAGCATCTGATTCATCTGCAGCTGATTGATGTGCGACGCGCCCTGCCGGACGGTGAAGCGCAGGTGATCGGTCCCGTAGGAGATCTCCCCTTCCGCCGCCTGGCCGGCGGATTCGATGCTCCAGGGATTCGTCTCGTCATACGTCGCGTCCGCGGGCAGTTTCCAGGAAACCCGCTCCTGCTGATAGGTAAAAAGATCGAGATCTTCTGTCAGCACTTCTGAAAAATCATAGCGCTCGGACAGCTCGTTCACCGTTTCGTTGACGAGCGGGTTCTCCTTTTCGGAGGTATACCAATAGAGCGCGACCGTCGCCCATTTTGCCTGATTGTAGGCGCCCCAGTCTTCCGCCTTTCCCCCCTCGTAAACGCGCTTGGTCGCGATGGGCGTCCCGTTGCCGTCCGCCCAGCGGTAAGTGACGCTGAAGTATTTTACCCATTCCGGTTTCAGCACGATATCGCCCGTAACGGGGGCGTCAAAGTCGTACGGTTCCCCGGCTTCATCCACCCAGCAGACAAATTCGTGATTCGGCTTGGAGAGCGGAACGTCCGGATCGGTTGCTTTCTCTCCTTTTTTGACTGTCTGGCGGGGAATCGCCGTCAGGCCCTCCGTATCGAAGGTGACCGTAAAGGCGTTTGTCCAGACAGCTTTTACCGAGGCATTCTCTCCCAGCGCGGCGGTAAAGTCGAACGCATTTCCCTCCGCGTCCGCCCAGAACCCGAACAGACTCCCGTCTTTTACGGGGTCATCCGGCTTTTGTGGAACGGAACCCTTTTCGATGACCTGCGCAGGGACCGCACTGCCGCCGTCCGAATCGAACGTCAGGGTGACGCTCTCCGCCCATTTCGCATAGACGGTGACGTCTTCGGTGAGCGCTTCGCCGAAGACGAACAACTCCGTGAACCCCTCGTCTGCATACCATCCGCGGAACAGATACCCTTCCCTGACCGGATCCTCCGGCCGCTCGGTGACGGCATCCGCGCCGACGGACTGTGCGGGCACGGCGCTTCCGCCGCTGACCTCAAACGTGAGCGTGTGACTGCCCGCCGCACATGCGGCGAACGCCGCGGCTAACATGCATAAAAGCGCCGCGATCAAAAATTTTCTCATAACTTCCTCCTTTTCTGATTTTATAACTTCATGCCGGCGGCAAAGTCGCCGTCTTTAAAGTATCGCAGACTGATTGCGGTCGTAAAGATCAGCGGGATGCCGCTGATCAGATACATCGCGTAGTTTACCCCCTGTTCCTTTCCTTCAAATTTTTCCGCGTTCCGCTGCAGAATGGTCATCAGCAGCATCTTTTCATCCGTCTTGATCACCAGCGACGGCCACAAGAAGTCATTGTACTGCGAGGTGAAAATCGAGACGAAATTCAGCATCAGGATCGGGAGCGCCATGGGAAGCACGAATTTCAGATAGATATTCACGTCGTTCGCGCCGTCGATCTTCGCCGCCTCGAACACAGAGCCGGGCTGCTGGGAGAAAAAGGTGCGGAACAGAAACACCACTCCGACCTGCCCGCTGGAAAGAAGCGGGATCCAGATCGCAAAATAGCGGTCCACGAGGCCGAGTTCGATGACGAATTGATAGAGCACGGAAAGCCCCGTGATGCTCGGCATCAGCAGAACGGCGATGTAGAGCATAAAGAAGAATTCTTTTCCGAAAAACTCCTTTCTCGAAAAGATGTATGCGACCACCGAGCCGCAGAACACCGTGACGACCGCCGAGACCAGCGCGACGAACACGCTGTTCAGAAGATACCCGCTCACGACGCCGAACGCGGTGGAAAAATTGCTCCATGCGATCCCCGCCGTCGGCAGAGAAAAGATCCCCGTATAGATGTCGTACTGGTATTTGAGGGAGTTCAGCACGGTGATGAAGACGGACAGCAGGCTGAACAGCACCGAGAACAGGACGACCGCGTTGACGGCGATCTGCACGCGCGCCTTATCCGCCTGCTTTAATCTGACTTTCTTCATAATCTCCCTCCTATGCGTCCGTATCCGCCGTTTTCAGGCGCAGATTGATGACGGTGGCAATCATGAGCACGGCGAACATCAGAAGCGCCAGCGCGGACGAAACGCCGTAATTGTTGTCGCTCAGGTAATTATACATGATGTAGATGGGAATCTGCGTGCCTGCGGCGCCCTGCGTGGTCATCATGACGCGCGACACATTCTGCACCGACCCGATGAAGGACATCACAAACACGTATTTCATCTGCGGCGAGATAAACGGGATATCCACGTGCACCACCCGTTTCAGAATGCCGCAGCCCTCCAGCTCCGCGACCTCGTAAAAGGAGGGCGGGATATTGATGATCGCCCCGTAAAAGATGAGATACGATCCGACAAACGGAAATCCCATCATCACGAGCGAGAACATGCTCCATCGGTAATCGCCCAAAAAAGCGACGGGGGTGCCGTTGAACGCCTTGATGACGGTGTTGATGACGCCGTAAGCACCGTAAATGCCGTCCTTCCAAATAAGAATCCCCGCGATACCGGGAATCACCCCCGGGATGAACAGGAGTGTCCGGGCGAGCCCGGAGAGGCGCTTGCTCCGCATGAGGCTCAGACAGAGCGCAAACAAAATGGGAGGCACAAGCCCGAAGAATACGTCCGATACCAGAAAGATTGCCATATTGCGCAGGCCTTCCAGCATCGTCGGATTTGCGAAGATGATCCTGAAATTTTCAAAGCCGTTGAAAATCACCGGATATCCGCTGCGGTAATCGAAAAACGCCATGACGAGCGATTTTACCGCCGGGTAGTAGCAGAACATGAACAGCAAGACGATGGAGGGAAGCAGCACGATATAGATAAACTTCTGTCGCCATACCCGCTTTGCCGCCGTTCTGATCCCGGCGTAGGCGTCCTTTCCCCGTCTCAGCTTTGCGAGAACGACCGCGAAAAAGACAGCAGCCGCCGCAAACAGCGCGGCAGTGACGTACAGAAAAACCGCGACAGCCCCCGTCCCCGCAGAGCGCTCCAGTTCCGCGACATTCTGCAAGGTGAACACGTAATCGCTTCCGTCTTTGTAAAGCGTATAGAGAACGCCGTCCCCGTCCACCGCCATGCCGGCCAGGTTGAATTCGTTGCGGAACGAGAACGATACCGACAGATCGGACAGATTGCAGACCGTGACGTCCGGATACAGCCGGTAATTGACGAACAAGCGGTTTTGCGCGCGCTCGTAAGCCAGAAACGACACTTCTTCCGCGAACGTCAGATCGGTCTTGACCAGTTCTCCGACGCCGTGAGACAGCGTATACAGCGCGCGGTCTTTCCCCACGAGATAAAACGTATCGAGGAAATCGTACGTCGCCGCGTTCAGCGTGCGTTCCAGGCGCAGTTCCCGAAATCCGGAATCCATAAACGCGGCGGGATCCTTCGTGAGCGAGGACAGATCGGTTGGCAGAATGAATATCTGTCCCAGGTCGTTGAACAGATAGAGCTTTTCATCGTCCCGGGAGGCGTAAAACGCATACAGGCTGATGGTCGCGGCCTCCATATCCCCTGTATCTTCGTTATAAAGGTACAGTTTTCCGCTTGCTTCCGCCTCGAACGAAGCGCTGTAGCGGTAGAGATACAGATCGGAATAATTGGAAGTCATCGCAATGTAGAAGTGCCCGCCCGCATATGCGGCTTTCACAAAGAGCCCCGGCAGCTTAATCGAGAGAATTTTTTCGCCGTCTCCGTCCGTCAATGTGAGATTCTGCCGCTCGTCCACGGCCAGCAGTCCCCTTTCCGTTTCATACAGATAGAGGATGCGGGTGCCTTCGGCAGACAGCGCGGTTTCGCTCAGCACCGCCCCCGATCCGTCCACGCGGAGCAGTTTTCCGTCCGATGTGCCGCACCAGACGCCGCCTTCTCCCGCACGCTCTATGACCGAAATTTCGGAAGAAAGCGCGGGAACGGTCTTTTGCGGCGCTCCGGCGCTCTGCCGGAGCGCAAACCCAAGGCAGCAGAGGGACAGCAGGGCCGCGGCGGCGATAAGAGACGCGACCGCCTTTTTATTGCTGAAAAATTTCATGGCGCCGACGAAGTTTTAAACGGGATTCCGCTCGGGATGCAGATAACAGTCTGCCTTATATCCCATTTCGGAAAAGTAGCGGCCGTATTCCGCCTCGATGTCGCTCTGCCATTTTTTCTGAAAATCCGAAACCGAATACTGCCCGGCGAATACTTTGCGGATATTCTCCGCGTGCGTCTGCGTGACGGTAGCTCTTCCCTCGATGGTCCAAAGCATGGCGGAGGTGTAGGGATTCATATCGCAAAGCCCCGTGAAGGAAATCTTTTCGGATGAGAAAATCGCGTTCCATTCTGCCGGTATTTCAAAATGCTTTACCGTGCTGACGCCGTCCGGCGTCGCATCCGAATTCAACAGCCCCTCATAATAAGCGGACTGGCCGTAAGGGGACATGAAGAATTTGAGAAAATCCAGGGAGACAGCCGTCTGTTCGTTGCCGAGATCCATGACGGAGAGATATCCTCCGTTCCCGCCGACATCCCGCATAAAGCTTGTTTTTACGTTCTCCCCTTCCATATAGGGATAATCGAACATATCCAGCGTGAACGCCCGGTCTCCCGCCTGTTTCAGGCTGTTTGCGATTTCGAGCGCATTGCCGAAATAATCCAGCAAAATGACGGGCGAGGTTTTATCCGCGCGGTTCGCGACGAAATTCGCGCGCACTCCGTCCAGGGAATCCGTCGCAAAAGTGGGAGACACATAGGGTATCATCTTTGCCAGCTGAGAGATAAATTCCCCGTACTTTTCGCTCTCCGGCCCGACAAAGTCCGGGCTGGTCTTATCCAGAATCGTCCAGTATTTGCGCGCCACGTTGACGAGGTAATTGTCTTCCGCCTCCGGCTGTTCGGCGTTCAGATCGAGCTCAAACGGCTCCATGAGTTCGCTGTAGCAGTAATCGCCCTGCACCGGCTGGATCTTCTGCAGCATATCGCGGAAATACTGATCGCCGTATACGCGGAGCAGCCAGCAGAACTGAGAATACGTTATGGAATCGTTGTCGCCCGCGATCCCCAGCGGATAGGCGTACCCGGCGGCCTGCAGCTTCGCGCAGGCATCCATCAGGTCGTCCCAGGTTTCGGGAACCGCCGCCGCGCCCGACACGTCCGTCAGCCCCGCCGCGGCGAACGCCTCGCGGTTGGCGAACCATGCCGTCAGGAGGGACTCCGAATTCATGATGTAGGTGATTTTACGCCCGGTCGTATCCGTCGTGTAGGCATTCTGTTCCAGGACGGTTTTCCAGATCTGATTGCCCGCATAGGCGTTTCTGGTGCTCAGATCCGCATAGATATCGTAAGCATAGCGATCCACGGTCGCCCCGATATAGTTTCCGTGAAAAATATCCCAATCGGTACCCCCTACGGAAACTTCCTGCCGCAGCAGCTCGCCGTATTCGGACGACGTATGCGCAGTCAGCACCACGCGCACTTTCGGCTGCAGCTTGCTGTATTCCGTCACCACGTTTTCCCAGGCTGCCAGCGTTTCGCCGAACACGAGGTGCACGTCGACCTTGCCCGAATGCTGCACGTCGGGCGCGACCGGCACGTACTTTTCGTCCAGCCCGTAATCCTTAAGGCCGAGATCGCCGCCGTGCGTTCCCTCTGCCGGCTGACAGCCGGACAGCGCGAATACTGTGCCCATTGCCAGCGCGACGAGCGCCGTCAACACTTTTTTCAACTTTCCTTTCATCGGTTATCCTCCTGTTTATTTCTGCGGCAAAGGGGTTTTACGCCTGACCGCGTTCAATCAGCGTCACTTCTGTCAGCCCGAACGGGACGAACGAATAGCTGTCCCGGTAAAGCGGGCTTTTCCCGTCCCGCCACGTCCCCGTCATGGTAAAGCAATTCGGCGCGACGGCGAAGGGCTCTTCTTCGATATAATGATGCGGTCCGTAGAGATTGCGGTTCCCGCTGACGATCTCTGCCTCCACCCGATTGTTCCCCGTAAGATGCAGGCGCGCGCTGCCGTCCATCTTGCAGGGAACGGGCGCGCCGTCCAGCCAGACGCGCGCAGCGGCGAAGCGGCCGGAAAGCCGCAGTTCATAGTCCCCGCGCCTCTGCAGGGGGATTTTCAGCCGGTAACGAAAACGCCCGGCAAAAAAGGGATAGCCGTCCGCGAACGCGTCGCCCGAATTCCCGGGCGCACTCAGCCTGAACGGCCCCTCTGCGGTGCAGACGCCGCCCCGCACTCCGACGGGCGGCGCGGCGGGATACGCGCCGAACGGTCCGTATAAATAGATTTCCTCCAGCTCGGTATCCAGCGCCAGACAATTTTTGAGCGACTCGGTGACCTGCTCGTCAAACAAGACGTAATGCGCGTTTTCCGGCTGACGGTAATCGAGCTCAAACACGATTTCGTTCTTACCGCGCTTTACCAGCGCCGAGAGATCGGCATTCAGAAATTCATCCGAAAGCGGCGTCCCGGCCGTCCAGGAAACGGTCCGGCCGTTCACCGTCACGCGGACGGCGTTCATTTGCTCAAAGAACAGATGGAGCCGCGGAGGGATTTTCTCCGCAGTAAAGGGATATTTGAGAAACAGTTTTCCCCTGTAACGCTCCTTTAATAACTTCTCCTGAATCCACGGGAGCGGAAGCGTTTCTCCGTAAGTCACGCCGTCCGCGGAATACGCCGCACGGTCGAGCGTGAGGTAATTGCCCGTATCGCCGACGCGGACGAAATCGATTTTCTCTTTCTTCCCGCTTCGCTCCGGCGGCAGCGCATCCGTCCGGAAAAAGATCAATGCGGATCCCTTTGCGGGTACCGTCAGGCGATATCCCGCGCCGGCCGGCACCAGCGCTTCCGTCCTCCCCGTCTCCAGATCGAATGCGGCGGGGTTGTCCGCACCGCGCAGAAATAAAACGGTTTCAATTTCCCGTCCGGACGCGTTGGTGAAGAAAGCGAAGCGTTCTCCGCCGCTCACGCGCACGGTCATACGCAGATTTTTTTCAGGCGAAAGGATGCGCACGGGCTCCTCCTCGCACAGCGCGTCAAACGTGGTATTGGACTTCAGGAAGGAGAGGTCCGCTCGTTCTCCGTCCACCGCATAGGGCGGCGCGCCGTCTACGATCAGCTTCCCTCCTTCCGCGAGAAAGGTCCGCAGCAAATCGGCCGTCGTCGAGGCAAGCGTATAGGTCAAAGGGAGAACGGCCGTCCGATAGGAACAGGCGCCGATCACAAGTCTGCCGTCCCGCACGCAAGCATAGCGCCGCATCAGCGTTTCATCTGCAAAATGGTGGGAGATCTGGCGGTCGGACAGCGCGTGCGCCGTTGCGAGCAGTCCGCTGTCCAGCGCGCGGACGCTTTCCGCATCCTGTTCCCGCCGATAGGTCATGTAGGCGCTCTTTATGGGATGAATCACCACCGTTTCACACAGCTCCGCGCTGTCGGACAGAAGATACCCCAGTCTGCCGAAATAGCGGTTGAATGCGCCGAAGCATTCATACCAGGGGGAATGTTCGGAAAAAGCGGGCGGGTGATCCTTTTTTCTCAGTCCCGCAAACGAATACTGATAGAGATGTTCGGTCATCATGTTGACGCCGCCCACATACTGATTTTCCGCCACCCACTTGAATTCCGCGAGAGAGGTATCCCATCCGCTGCAGGCGAACGACTCGGTCAGCACTCTGTTTTTTCCCGTCTGTGCCGCCACGGATCCCGCCTGCTTGACGGTGAGCTCCTCGTCCACCGCGCGGCAAAGGCTGTCCACGCAGGGAATATCCTCATTGTCGTAAAAGGGCATGGCTCCCGCGCAGCACCACATCTGCGTGTACAGGCGGCTTTCCTCGATGGTGTGCCCCGTCAGAAGACAGCCGTGCGCCCTGCACCAGCGGTGAATGCGCGCCGCATAATTTTCGGTATACCGCTCGTTCAGAAGGCTGTAATAGCGGTAACGGAAGAGTTCCGCCCCCGTTCCGTCGTAAAAAAGATAGGGCAGTCCGTCCGCAAGGGACTCGCCGTATTTTTCCGCGTAAAGCGCGTCGAGCACGGGAGAATAGGGCGTAGCGTAGCGGAAATACTGCGGTTCGTCCGTAAAAAATCCTTCAATCTTCCCCCAGCACCGGCGCAAACGCGCGTAATACGCTTCGTGCGTTTCCCGGATGAACGCCTCCACAACGGATTCGTTCAGGATATCCACGTTGGAAGGACTGTTGCGGACGGTAATACAGACGTATTCGTAACCGGGCTCATACCGTTCCGCGCGCACGAAGCGATCGTTTTCCACGCGGTAACGGTAATCGCACGCTCGCGGCTCGCGGCTTTTCTCGCATGTGAGATAACGCGCGAGATAAGCGGGATCGGACAGGAGTTTTCCGCCGACAAATCCGCTCGGCCACCCCTGATCGTCGTACAGCCAGATCTTCATGCCGCGTTTACTGCCCTCTTCCACGCAAAACTCCACCGCGTCCATCCACGCTTCGGACAGGTAAGGGGTCGTCAGCCCGCTCCGCGCGTGAATTATAAAGCCGCCCATGTCCACCTGTTTCATCTTCTCAATCTGTGAAAGCAGCCGCGGTTTTTCCAGCTTTCCGTTCCAGCTCCAGAACGCGAGCGTATAAAATTCGGATTTTCCCGCTTCCATGCGGGCGATCAGATCATTCATTCTTTTCACCGTAAAATAGCTTTACCTCGGATATTCCCGCGCTTTCCAGGGCGGAATAGCGGGAATAAAAATCTTTGAGCGCAAACGCGAGCGTGTTCGCCGTCTCCAGACGGAGCGTCCGGACGCCGTACAGCGCCGCGCTGCAGGGAGAGGAAAGAAACACGCGCTCCTCTTTGCCGTCCCACAGCTTGAGATATTCCCCCGTAAACGCGATCTCGGCGCGCCGCGCGCCTTCGGCAGGGCATTCATAACGCAGCTTTCCGGAAAATTCGGGGCATTCTGCATTGACATCCGCGCAGACGCCCGTTTTCCAGAGCGAAAACGCCGGCCGGTCGTACGCCTTTCGGTATATGCGGAAGCAGGAAACGGTTTCCGCCCGCGTTTTCTCCTCCGATCGGGCGAAGGGAGCGCTCTCGTTCAGGAAAAAGAGAACCGCTTCTTCTCCGTCCAGTTCCAGCGGAATCCGCTCCGCGCAGCCACTCCCCTCCCGTTCGCCGGACGCCCGGCGGCAGACAGCGGATGAGACGCCCGGCGCGACGATCGCGTTTTTACAGGGACGCTTCGCGGTATTGTATGCGAACAGCAGATCCCTCCCCGCCTTTTCGTAACGGTAAAGGCGGATTGCCTCATCCGGAGTTTCCAGCCGGCACTCTTCGGGAAGCCGCGCGCGAAGGAAGGAAAGCAGGCCTTCTTCCCATCGCTGCGGCGCAAGCGGAAAGAGCAACGCGCCGTCCACGCGCGAAAGCGCCTCTTTTACGCGATCGGACCGATATTCCGCATAGGGCAGAACGACTGCGCGGTAAGCAATTTCCCCGATCGAAAAGGATTGGTCCGCCGTCATCCGTCCCTCTGCGATCCGCTCGGAAGGCACAATATCGAAATCAATCTGATTCTGACGCAGAAAGGCGCATACGGGATCGATTTCTCCGTATCCGCAGCCGCTCCACTCCGCTTCCGCGTGGTAGAGGAGCGCGACGCGGATGCGCGCCCTGCCTCCCGACAGAAAACCGCACATTTCCGCAGCATAGCGCATCAGCGCGGAAAAGCCGTCGAATCCCGGATAGCAGCCGCCGGCGTAAAAATGCGGAGGGCAGTCCTCATTCGGGAATCCGGGCGAAAACGCGTGCGGTAAAAATGCGTTGATCCCGCCGGATAACAGCGTGTTGATCATAAAGCGCATGTCGCCTACGCTTTCTCCCCAGCCGAACGCGCCGAATACCTCGCACAGCGCGTTTCCCCTCTTCCCGGGCGAAAGGCGCGCTTCCGAGGAAGTCAGCTTCGGCAGCGTATGGCTGAAAAACGCCGGACGCGAAAATCCGCCTGCGAGCGGCGCGTAATAGGGCTGCGTCTCGTAGCCGCGGCGGAGCTGATGCAGAACGATATCCATCGAGGCGAAGTCCGCACCGCGCATACTCCTGAAGTAATGCCCCGTTCCGCTTCCCAGCCGGGCGTGACACCCCAAGTCCTCGATGACATGCCCCGTGTAGGCCGCTCCGTGTGCATGGCACCATTCGGACAGCGCCTGTGGAAAATTTTTCGCATAGCGCTCGGTCACGGCATCCATATAGCGGCAGCGGATTTCCGCCGTCCTGTCGCCGACGTTCATCCAGAGCGCGAAGAGATCGCGCACGGAGACGCCGCAGTTTTTCAGTTCTTCCTGCAGACCGGCAGAAAAAGGATAGCTCATGCCGGGAAGCCCCAGCGTGCACTGATAGATGTTGACCGACGTGAGAAAGGAATCGTAAACGCCGTTTCCCAGCCGCGGCTCGTCCGAAAAAAAACCGACGAAGGTCTTTCCGAAATACCTGCCGAACCGCCGGTAATGGGGTTCGTACACTTCGTCGACGAGCACCTGTACGGACGCCGGATTCATCGGATCCACGTGATCGGGAATCTCCGTCCCGCCGTATCCTTCGACGAGCAGAAACAGCGAATAATAGCCTTCGGGGATCTCTGCAAACAGAAAATCTCCCCGTACGCCCGCAGAAACGTCCTCTGCGCGGCTGAAATCGTGCCCCTCGTCCGCGCAGGGGACGAGGTATGCGCCGACCAGACGGTCGGCGGGATCCGAACCGCGCTCTCTCAGCAAAAATTTTGCGAGGAGCTTCGGACCGGAAACATCCACGCGTTTCAGAAAAATATGCCGCTGTCTGAGCGCCCGTCTTTTGGCGATCCCCCCGTTTGCATAGCCGGACGGATATCGCTTGTCGTCCAGGAGCCAAACCTGCATTCCCCTTTTTTCCGCCTCCGCGAGCGCAAACCCCATCAGCTCCCACCAGGGATCGCGGCAGAAAGCGGAAAATATGCGGGACTCAACGCAGAAGGCGTTGACGCCGCAGCGCGCGATCGCCTCTATCTCCGCGGCGACTTCCGCGCGGGTAGTGCTGTCGCGCAGCCATAAAAAGGGAAAAATCCGCTCTAATCTCTCCATGTTTTTTCCAATACCGCAAGCGATAAATCGATGTTCTCTCCCCGGAGACCGGCAAAAAAGTTCTCCGCTTCGGGGGATTTTGCATGCGCGAACAGCCACTTGTTCTGTCCGCGGCACAGCAGATCCTCTCCCTCGCCCGAAAGCCCCTGCGGCAAAGGCCCGTTCGTTCCGGCGGGCAGCGCGTTCGCAACGCGGTAGGGCGCGTTGGGCGCGGCGCCGCAGGGCGCGTAATGCAGCGTCGTGGCGAAGAGTTCCACACCGCATTCCCTGGGAACGAAAAACGCCTTGACGCGGTCGGCATCGTAAAAGAGGTCCTCCGCCTCGGACAGCAGGCCGAGCAGCAAAACCGCGTCGTCCGCCATCAGGCAGATCTCGCTCGATTTGTGGTATTCGAGGCAGTTTAAGCGGCTGTTTTTCCCGTTGCAGAAGCCAAGCTGCATGGGCATTCCCCCGAACGCACGCGCTTTCAGCGCGTAAAAGAGCGGCGTATTTTCCAAAGCGGGCGAAGAAGCCTCATAGAAAAAACCGGTCTCCGGCAGCGGCGTTTCCGCGCGGAGCACCCGAAAAAAATCTCCCCAGTCATAGCCTTTCAGCACGCGCCCGTAAGCGCGGAATTCGTTTGAAAATACAGAATACAATTTCATTTTGTCACCTCATCTGTCCGCAAGCACGGTCCGTTCGTAGCGCCTGACTTCATCCAGCCACTCCGCGCCAGCGGGCACGCCGTTCCGTTCGCAGAATTCCGCCCAGATGCCTGCAAACGGTAGGATTTTGCACTCTTCCGTGAGCACGAGCCGCGCCGTATAGTCGCCCGCACGCTCCGCCTGCCGCAGGCGATCGGCGGGTTCCAGCAACGCGGCCAACAGCGCCTTCTGGGTATTTCTCATGCCCAGCACGCCGGCGGCAACGCGGTTGACGGAGGCGTCGAAATAATCCGTTCCCAGATTGACGCGGGAGAGAAATCCGCCGCGGACCACTTCGCGCATGATATTTCTCGTACTGTCGTCGAAAGACACCACGTGATCGCTGTCCCAGCGCATGGGGCGCGTCACGTGAAGCAGAATCTCCCCGCAGCCCATCATGACGGCGGAAATCTTCGCCGAGATATCTTCTCCGGGATGAAAGTGCCCCGCATCCAGGCAGAGAGGCAGACCGCGCTTCATCGCGTACGCCATATAAAACTCGTGTGAGCCGACGGTATAGGCTTCCACGCCGATGCCGAACAGCTTGCTCTCCAACGTATCGATGTTGTGTTCGGTATCCCGCCGGCGGGAAAAGATTTCATCCAGCGCCTCCGCCAGCCGGACGCGGGGCGCGTAAGTGTCCGCGGGATAGTCTTTGTAACCGTCCGGAATCCAATAATTCGTAACGCAGCGAATTCCCGTTTCCCTGCCGAACGCCTCCCCGATCAGGCTGGTGCGGATAAAATGCTCCACCCAGAAATCCCGTATCGCCTTATCCGGACTTGACAGCGTGAATCCCGTATTCAGCATCGGATGCCCCGCACAGCTTGGGTTGATATCCAGCCCCAAGCCGCGCTCCTTCGCCCAGTCGATGAACGACCGGAAATGCTCCGCCGAGAGGGTATCCAGATCGACGCCCGCCCCGTCCGAAATCATGTTGGCCTGCAGACTGAGCTTGTGCTTTCCCGGCACAAGGGAAAACACCTCGTCCGCATCCTGCATCAGCTGCGCGGCGTTTTTTGCGGCGCCGGGGTAGCTGCCCGTCGCCATGACGCCGCCTCCCGCGCCCCCTTCCAGCCGTAAAAATCCCTTTACATCGTCCAGCTGCCAGGCATTAAAGGAAATTTTCTTTTCGTTCAGCGCCGTCAGCGCCGCTTCCGTATCGACGCCGTAAGCGGCGTAGCGCTCTCTCGCCTCTTCGTATCCGTTCATAGCGATCCTCCGTTAATCGCTATTATCATATCATTATCACACATTTCCTTCAATAGCATAAGTTACGTTATACAAGCCCAAACTTATCGTCTTTTGGCTCAAAAACCGAATTTATCAGACGATATATTCAAAATTTTATCGTTTTGCGCAATTTTTGTCTACCTGTCAAATATGAAAAAAACAGGCGAAACTTATCGTTTCACTCCATTTCAGCGGAACAGCCCGCGTAAAGCGGACTTCCGGCAAACAAAAAGGCGTGCGGACTGAAATCCGCACGCCCTTTCTGCTCCGGCGACAGGGTTATTCCAAATGATATTTTTTCAGCATATTCCGGGTAAAGGAGAGGAGTTCTTTCGCGGCTTCGTCCAACCGCTCTTCCGTCGGATACTCCATGAGCGGGCGCCAGACCCTGATATCGTAGCCCACTTCGTCTCCCATCATCAGGAAGGGCTCCGATACGATGTTTCTCTCATACCCGATCTCCTTCAGCGCCCCGAATACCTCATCCCAGTCGATATGCCCTCTCCCGGGAATGTTCCGGTTATTTTCTCCCGTATGAAAGTGCCTCAGTCTCTTCCCGGCTTTCCGGATCGCTTCTCCGATGCTGTTCTCCTCGATATTCATGTGGTATGTATCCAGATGGATCCCGATATTCGGGCTGTCCACCATGTCCGCATACCGCAGCGCCTCCTCCGCCGTATTGATCAGCGGCGATTCAAAGCGGTTTACCGCTTCCACGCACACCGTCACACCCTCTTTTTCCGCTGTCTTCATCACCTCTCTCATGGACTCTGCGCTCCGCTCGAAAAGCGCTCTCTTCTCCGCTTCGTCCACAAAGTGATCGGGCAAGCCCCACCCTGCGAACGTGACTCCGGAGAACAGTTCCCCTTCCATCACCGCGATTTTTTCCACGATCCGTTTCAGGTATTCCACTCCCCCTTTTCTCACTTCTTCGTCTCCGCTCGCAACGTCGTACTTTTTATTCAGTCCCAGGCTGTACGACAGCTCGATCCCTCGCTCCTCTGCGTACTTTCTGATCTTGCGGCATTCTCCGTCGCTCATTTCCAGCAGCGGCTGCGCCTGAAATTCCAGGATATCGTACCCGAGGCTCTTTACCTTTTCGATATAGTACCGATGATCCACCGCCCACTTCTTTTCCCAGAAGTTTACAAAGATTCCCAGCTTGTTCATTTCTATTTTCCTCCTTTTTCTCTAAACTTCTTCGATTTCATAGCCCAAATACGTTCCGAACGCCTCTTTCACCGCGCCGCCCCAGTTTCCCTTCGCGATCGCCACGTGGTGCCGGTACCCTTCCGCCGACATGTAATTCAGCAACGCTTCCGCCGTTCCTTCCCGCTTTTCAAACACCACGCCGCACCCGAAAAACGCCTTCTCGATCTCGTCTTCCGTCAGTTTCCCTTCCGTCACGAACGAACAGATCTTCCCGTTTTCCGTCTTCATGCTCCCCAGCGTCGTCTCCGTCGCCGCGATTTTTCCGACGTTCAGCCCTACGCCTTTCTCTGCTCCCAGCGTTTTCCGAAACATCAGGTGCTCTTCGATATGCCCCTTTCCCTTCATCATAGACGCGGGCGCGGGACCGCAGTGAAACAGCACCGCCTTCTTCTTGTCCCCTCCGTAGTTGTTGTTTACGTCGAACAGCATCACCGGCGCGCCCGACGCGCTTGCCAAAGCCCTCATCATCACCGCGTTGTTGATATCCAGCTCGCACGCCGCAGGGATTCCTCTCTCGTTCAGATCGCTCAGCAGCACGCACGGCGCGATCCCGTACTTTTTCTGCAGCTCGTCCCAGCACCGGATCGCGATGCTGTCCAGCCCGTACGCTTCGATCAGCTCGTCCAGCGCGATTCCCAGCCGCGCCAGGTTCTCCAGCTTTTCTTCCCCGTACTTGCCGAAATCAGACACCTCTCTCAGATGCGCCTTCTTTTCCGACAGCCGGCTCTCTTCCGCCTTCTCCATCAGTGCGAATACCTGCGTCAGGTCGATTGTCTCCACGTTGATCCGCTTTCTCTGAAACGCGATTTCGTCCGCCCGCACCGTCTTGAATGCCGTCGTCCGCGCCCCAATCGCTCCCACCGTGAAGTGTTTTAACCCCTTTACCGTCCGGCAGATCCCTCCGAATACCCTCAGATCTTCCCCGAACGCTTCGCTCAGCGGATGCACCGCAAATTCCCTTGTCAGCGTATAACCGATTCCCGCCTGCCGAAACACGTTGCACATCGCGATTTTCCCGCACACTGCGTCCCGCCGGTGCGCAAAGTCCATCTTTCCGATCTCATCCGGATACGCCTGCACCAGAATCGGCACGCCCGCGTCCTTCAACGCGTAATACGCTCCGTTCTCGTCCCCGAAGTTCGGCAGGCACACTATTACGCCGTCGTATTCTCCCCGGCGTTCCTCTAAAAAGGCCGCGTACCGCTTCCCTTCCGCGATCGTCTCCACCGCTCCGTACCGCGTCTCCTCCGCGCCAAGCTCCATCGCCTCAAATCCGGCTTTTTCTACCGCCTGCCTCATCTCTTCCCGGGCGCTCGCGATCACTTCCCCGGGGAAGAATCCTCTGTTCCCATAATATATCGCAATTTTCATATTGCCGCTCCTTTTTATTTTTTTAATCGAAATAATCTCGCAAAAAATTTGCGGTGGGGAAAAATCAGCAGATTATCCCCTTCCAACCGCATATTCGTCTCTATCTGAGACGGATAGACCTGCTCTACCGCCCGCACCCCGTACTTTTGCAGGGGGACGACGGCGTCGCTCAGATTGTCTTTGTTCCAGAAACACAGATACATCTCGTCTCCGCGCGCGATGCCGAACGCGGAATAGGGATCGTCGAAGCGGGCAAGCCCGAGCGGCCAAAACGCATGCCCCTTTAAGATGACCTCCGAAAGAGCCTGATTGACCGAAATTCCCTCCCGAACGAGCGAAAAGCGGCGCTCATCCAGGAGATCCACTCTGCCGCTCTGGTAGACGTGCAACAGGATCGCGTTTACCATATTGAAGACCACTGCTTCGGTATCGTCCTCTGCCACGGGATACGTCCATACGCCGGCCTGTTCGGGCGTCACCGCAGTGACGCAGTTGGCGGCAATGGAGACGTAGCCGGCGTAATGCGTCTGGTCGCTCGTGGACTGCAGGTGATACTTCCGCAGAAGTCCGTACTCCATGCGGCAGCCGCCGCTCGCGCAGTTCTCGAAGATCACATGCGGATGGCGCGTCATTACGCCGGCAATCCAGCGGTTGAACGCGCGCCAATGATTTTCCAGCCCCTCTCCGGGAGAAAAGCCGGATTCCGTGCCCACGCCGCCGTTGACGTTATGATCCATTTTAATGTACCCCGCGCCGTATTCGCCGATGAGGCGGTCCATCACGCCGTCCGCAAACGCTCTGACCGCAGGAACGGAAAAGTCGAGAAGATACCTCCCGTTGTCCCGCACACGCCTGCCGTTTCTCCTGAAAAACCAGCCGTCCGGCAGAGCATTTGCAAACGGGAGCGCCTCGCTCATCACCTCGATCTCCACCCACAGGCCGGGGATCATGCCGCGCCGCCTGATTTCCTCCAGGACGAACGCAAGCCCTCCCCGAAAACGGGTGGGCGCGGCGCGCCATTCACCGGTATCGTCCCACCAGAAACCGTCCGTATACCATCCCGCGTCGATCATATAATACTTGCAGCCGAGCCGCTGCGCGCATTCTATCAGCGGCAGTTCTTTCTCGGTGGAGGGATCGGTATCCAGGCAGTTCATATAGTCGTTGAAGACGGGCGCCAGGCCGAAAGCGCTTTCGTCGTACGTGCGCGAAGCCCTCCGATAGTCGGTCACGCGCGCGAAGAGTTCATCCAGATCGCCGCCGAACGTGACGAACACCTCGGGCGTGCGGTAGTTTTCCCCCGGAGCGAGGGGCTTTTGCCAGAAGCTCTCCTGCAGATTCGCGCCGCCAGCCAAAAGATAAAGCCGGGAATGGACGGTGGAAATTTCCCACTCCCAGGAAAGCGTGCCCTCGATTTCCCAAAAGAGCAGTTCTCCCGTTCCCGCCTGTCCGAAGATCCCCGCAGGGAGATACTCCTTGGTGGACCAGGTTCCCGTATCGGTCAGCGCAATGCGCTTTGCGGAAAAAGGAGCGCAGCAAAACAGTCCCAGATCCTTTACGGGATATCGCTGCCAGCTGCATTCCGCTTTCCAAGTGTTATGCGGAATCCAGACGAATGCGTCTTCCTGCCAGTTCCCTGCCTGCGGGGCGTCGATTCCCACATAGGAAAACGCGGATACGTAATCCAGAATAACGGGAGAATTCCCGCTGTTGACGACGACGGTATAAGCGCGGAATCCCTCCGCGCCCCGGAAAAAGCGGTAGTGCGACTCTGCCGTGATCCGCGAATTCCGGGAGGTAACAATCAGTTCTTCTCCGTCCGCATGCGCCTGAACGCGGTGCCCCGCGTACCGGAGCGAAGGCGTTTCGCTGCTGCGGTAATGCTTGGAAAAGTGATGCTCCCCGTGATTTTCCCCGCTGAGCTGAACTTCTGCGGCGTATCTGCCGAGCGCTTCCTCCTCCCTGCGGGCGGCCGGGTGCGTCCCGGCATACAGCAGACAGGGACAGCCCTCTTCGCTCACTCCGAACTGCAGCGTAACGGCGCCGCAGCGATAGCTGAATTTTTCCATACCGTTATACCGCACTCAGCTGAAATTGCGCCGTAGCGCTTGCGCCCGCATCGGCGATCAGATAACTGACCGCGAGCCTTCCCGTCCAGCCCGCGGGAGCGAGCGACTTCAGACCGACGGTTTTTATGCCCTTGCCGCGCGCGCCGAAGCTCTCCGTATCGGTGGCGGCCGCCGCGGAACCGAACGGAAGAAGCAGATCTTCGTCCAACCCCTCGAACGAAAGATAGACGCTGCGCACATAGCCGGCATCCGTCATAAAATCCAGCTTGACGCCGAGCGCCGCCGCGTCCCCCGGGGCGAATTCCCCGTAAGTATCGTAGGCGATCTTCAAAGAAGAATATTCGTCCATCCCATCCAGAGTGACGCACGCGGCGCTCCTGCCCGAAGCATTGCCGTTCATAGAGACGACGGAACAGAGGCTGTTTTCGTGAATGTCGCTGTAAGGCGTGTTGTCCCCGCGGGAAGGATACCAATAATCTTTCCGCACGATATGTTCGCGCAGAGGATTATCCGTCTCGTGCGCGGCGGGCGTACCGTCCGCGTTGTCAATCTCGATATAATAAGCGGCGTCGGGTTTCAGCTCCAGGTTCGCCGCCAGATCGTTGACGCTGACGTCTTCCGCCCATTCGACCAGACAGGGCGGGTTTGCGGTGGAATACGTGAGGTGCTCGTCGTCCACGAGATAGACGAACACGTCTCCCTTTTCAAAGGGGATCCCCTCGAACGAGACCTTCGCCGAAGCAGTTTTTCCCGTGCCGTTATACACGATGAGCCCCGCTCTGCCGTCGTCAACGGCTGCCATCGCGGACAAGCCGCCGAGCGCGGGCGCTGCGATTCTGCCCACCGGCAGACGGCCGTACATCCAGTTGGCATGATAGGCGGGGTACCGTTGGAGGGAATACAGGTCGATTGCGCTGCAGCCGATCCCGTTCGTCTGCTCGGAAATGAAAGTCGCCCAGTTGACGCGCGTGATGTCGTTGGCGGCGAGGAGTGTCTCCATTGCGTCGAACATGCCGGGAACCACTTTGACGGTGTTCCACGTATCGCGGGAATCCTCGCCCAGCGGGACGTAGATGTTGAATTCGTTGAGGTGCTGCTGCATGGTGGAGAGATCGTAACGCGCGGAATCGTTTTCGGACGTGCCGTTCTGGGAGGCGGTCAGGGCGTTCAGGATCGCGCTGCGGTAAACGGAGAAATTCTCGCCGTCGCCGCTGACGCCCTGGATACCCTCCAGCTTGCAATCTCTGCCGTAGAAATGCCAGGATATGGAATCGGGCAGCACGCCCGCCTCCGCGGTCCGCCGAATGAACCGCTCCCACCGGGTGAGGGACTGCCCGTCTTCTTTTTCGGCGACGATCTTGTGGATCCAGGAGGCGGACATCCCCTGTATAAAGGCATCCGGATCGGCGGCTCGGATCCCCGAAGCGCCCGCGATATAAGTATCGATGTAGTCTTCCCACGTGCCGTCGAAGTAGTTGTTGCCGAAATCGGGTTCGTTCCACAGCTCGTACGCGCCGATGCGGATTTCCCGCTCCTTCATGTAGGCCGCCATGTTGCAGCAGAGTTCCTGCCACTTGTCCGCGAGGGGTTTCGCCTTCCAGCTCCCGTAGGACTGCGCGTAGGTAGGACAGGCGAACAGGACGAGCTGCGGCAGGACCGCGTTATCTTGCATGCCGCGGATCACCTGCATCGCCTGTTCGTATTCCCCGTCGGAAGTCCCGTTCTTTTCGGGCGTGCTGCCGATCCCGTAGCCGATTCCCGTATACCCCATAAACAGGTCCACGCGCAGACTTTCGGCATTCAGGTCGCGCACCGCTCCCAGCTGATTGACGGAAGTCTCGCGCACGTAGCCAGGCATATCGCCGACAAAGCTCCAGGTCGTGGCGAACTGGTCAAATTTTTTGATGTATTGCGTCTTTGTTCCGTCCCGTTCCGAAAAATCGAATGCGACGGAACCGCTTTTGTCATAGGAAAGACAGTTTCCCCCGGATACCGTGCCGCCGCAGCCGCCCGCAAGCACGGCCGTCAATGCGATCGTCAAGATCATAGCAATCAGTTTTTTCATTTTTCCTCCCACGGTTTGATTCTGACCCGGTCATCTTCCTCGACGATCGGGAAAAAGCAGGGCCGTTCGTCTCCCAACGAATTCGGCGCATGCAGGGCGAGAAAGAGCTCGCCCGTGTTGCCGCGGAAGATACAGGCGTGCCCGCCGTCTCCCGCAAACAGAGGTTCCGCGATATGGCGGTACGGCCCGCGGACCGAACCGCTGTCGCTCACAGCCATGCCCACCGCATAGACGGCGTTTTCCGCACAGCTCGACCACAATAAAAGGAGCTTTCCGCTCTTTAAGCGATGGAAAAAGGGCCCGTCCGTGATATAGCCGTCGAAGCGGCCGACATAAGACGTCGCGCGTACCCAGGGCGCCTGCGAAGCGGAAAACAGCGTGACGGGCGCCGCCGCCAGCCCGCTGAGATCCTTTTTCAGCGGGGCGAGCTCGATCGTTCCGTCTTTGATCTGCACCCATTCGCGGCAGAAAGCGGTATAAGGAACGCCGTTTTCCACGAACAGCGTCGCGTCCAGGCAGTCCCATCCCTCCGGCGAAAAGGGTTCGCAGAAGGGCGCGAACGGCCCCATCGGCGAATCGGAAACGAGTATCTGGCTCCGCCTGCCCGCCTTTCCCCAAAAAGCCGCGAACAGGTAATAGCGATCCCCGTAACGGTGTACTTCGGGCGCCCAGAACTGCTCTTCCGACCAAAAATCCTCCGGACGGCGGAAGACCTCGAACGGCCCTTCAAACCGTTCCAGATCACGGCTCCGATAGACGGAAAAGGAACTGCACGCGCCGCCCCAGATGTGGGGATCGGTAGAGCCGTACAGATAATAGACGCCGCCGTCGTTCAGGATAAAGGGATCTCTGATATTGATTTCTTCCCGCAGCATATCGTCACCTCCGCCGCAGATAGAAGACCGCGCCCAAGGCGCTGTCCGGGGCATTGGGACGGATCTTCAGGGTTTCCCCTTCCAGCTCTGCGGCGCCGTCCACAAATGCGTCTTCCATCCGGTACGCCGCGAGCGAAGGCTCCTCGACGGCAAACACGGGCTGACGGTCAAAGGAAAACGCCCAGAGGACCGCTTCCGTTCCGTCCGCGGAAAAGCGGATCAGCCAGCGCGCGCCCTTCAGTCTGCGCAGGCTCGTCACGCCCCGGTTTTCGTTTACCAGCGTGCGCCCGTTTTTCAGAACGGGCCGCAGCCGATCGTAAAAGGCGACCGCGGTGCGGACGGCGCGCATTTTTTCGCCGTCTAAGGCGGAGAGATCGCCCGAAAGGCAGAGCCTGCCGAGCATTCCTTTCGCCAGCGTGAAATATACGCGGGACAGGGAATCCTGCGCTTCGACTACCGCCCAGATCTGCATCTGGCGCGGAAGCATGTACCGATGGAGATCCGCCGCGATCACAGCGCCCTCCAAGCCGAGATGCGCATCCGAAAAGGACGCCATGCTCGCCAGAGAGAGAAATTTCGGTTCCAGGCGGTGACCGCCCGAAGAACAGACTTCGATCACGATGCCGGGGATTTCCCGCCTGATCTCTTCAAAGAAGGAGATCACGCATGCGATCTGCTGACGCAGCCCCTCGCCGTATGATTCCGCTCCGTCGCAGCCGATGCCGATCGGCTCGTTGTAATCCACTTTGACATAGCCGAAGTCGTTTTCTTTCAGGAGCTTTATGACCTTTTCCCGCAGGTAGCCGATCACTTCGGGCTTGCGGAAGTCCAGAAGGCTCCTCTCCCGGTGGCGGATGGGATAGCCGTCCCGCGTGAGCAGCCAGTCGGCGTGCGCGCCGAAGAGCGTGCTGTCCGCCGAAACGCCCTCAAACTCAAACCAAAGGCCGGGGATCATACCGCGCGCGCGGATGTAGGAGGTCAGCTCCCCCATTCCCTCCGGAAAGAGAACCGGGCTGGGGTTCCAGTCGCCGAAGGTGTACCAGGAACGCTCGTCCGGCCGCCACCAGCCGACGTCCACGACGAATTCCCTGACGCCCAGCCGGGCGCATTCGTCGATCACGGGCTTTAAGGTTTCCATGCCCGGATTGCCCCAGCTGTAGCAGTATTCATTATAGATGAGGGGAAGATCCTCCTCCGCCGGCGGAAGGGCGAGGCGCGCCGCGTACAGCTCCTGCAGAGCGGCGCACGCCTCCTCCAACCCGCCTTCCACCGCGGTGAGAAACCCCGAATAGGTGCGGTATTCCTCCCCGGGCGCCAGCTTTTTGCGGAAATGGCCGCTCTCAAAGTCGGCGATCCCTCCCGTCAGGCAGATGCTCGTCTGGTGATGGACGGCGTCGATATGCCAGCTCGCGGGCGCTTCCAGCGAAACCGCCCAGGTACAGCGCATATTCCGATCCTCTACCGCATAAAACGGCATGTGCGTGCGGCAGGGCATGGATCCCACCTGGCCGATCCGCGCCTGTCTGATCCCGTAGCTCGACCAGGAATCTTCCAGCTGCAGCTCCGCCGCCGTAAACGTCTCCGGCTTTCCTTCCGCGCTCCAGTTGGTGCGCAGTCTGTGAAGGTAAATTTCGTCCACGTCGTTTTCCGCCGTGAAGGGCGACAGCGCGTTGATCTGGAAGGAGGCGATCATCTCGACGACGATATCCGCATCTCCCTCGTTTTTCAGCACCTGAAAGCACTCGACGGCGTTGACGCCGCTTTCCTTTACGATGTGATGTTCCAGCTTGGCCCCCTTGCGGTTGTCGAAGTAAGTGACGATCTCCGTCCTGCCGCCTTCCGTCCTCTTTTCCTGCCCGATCAGGGCAAATTCATAGCAGGACGAGGCGTTGTTCATGCAATTCCCCGCAAAAAACTCCTTTTCTCCCCCGTCGCCCAGCAGTGCGATCTGCACCATGGGGTCGTTCTGCACATGCGTAAACCCGTTTCTGCGGATATACTCCATGTCGAATTTATCGTCCGTCACCTTCTCCCGCAGAGAGGCCGGCACGAGCGTGAAGCTCACGATTCCCTCGACGTCCGCATACAGAAGGGAGAGTTGTTCCAGGGTAATAAACGTCTTTTTCACTTTCAGCATATTGAAGCTCCGTCAAGGCAGATATTCGATGGTGATTTCCCAATACGTCTGATCGAAGGTGTAATTTCCGCTGCAGCTGAGGACGAAGTAGATCATCTCGCCCGCCTTCATGTCCGTCTCGCCTCCGATCTCGTGCAGTTCGAGGTCCAGCGCATCGTACACCTGGCTGAAGAGATAATCGTCGTCCGTCTTTGCGACGTAGACCTCGCAGCCGTCCTGCCCGACGCCGTTGGGGTTGACCGGACGGCGCTGCAGTTGTGACGTGAAGGCGATTTTTCCGTCCTTCGGCGCTTTCCATGCGCGGATGACCTGATCCAGCTGCCCCGGATGCACGATGTGCGGCTCGATGAGGCAATTGATGTCGTTCATCCGCCAGGTGCACATGACGTCGTCCCAAATCATCGGCTGCGCTTCCGTCAGCGTGTCGCGCGCGGTGAGATAATACCAGTTCCGATATCCCTGAATCCCAGAATAATCGGCCACCGTGTTATAAACTTTCGGTTCTTCTCCCGTCGTTTTGCCGCCTTCGCAGGCGAAGGCGGTCAGGCAGAGAACCAAAGCGAGCGCGAGAATGAGTCCTTTTTTCATCGTTGCTCCCTCCTTTTCAAAATCATCCATGCCGCCAGCGCGGCGCCCGACAGGAGCAGGCATCCCGTTCTCCCTGCCGCGGCAGTACAGCCCTTCTCCTCCGAAAGCCGGACGGGCGGAACCGCCTCGGTATGATCTACGATTCCCAGAAATTCCGCATAGCTGTTTTTGGGGGAAAGATAGCCGATCAGTTCTTCGGGCAGGGCGATGTCCCCGCCGTCCGATTCCAGCAGATAGGAGAGATTGTAGAAAAACCGCGAGGAATATGCGACTCTGTCTCCTGCTTTGTTTTCCGCATAGAACATGATCACGTCGCCCTTATCCACTTTCAGCGAAAGTTCTACGGCCCGTTCGCCGCGATCCGCGTTTTCGTATTCTTCGCTCCAGACGGTCTCTCCGTTGTGATAGATCTCCGCCAGAATTCCCGCCGTTCCGTCGCTCGAGACCACGCAGGCCTTTCCGCTCACCGTGAGCGTGCCTGCGCGGTCCGCTACGAAAATCCGCATGGTTCCCGTATAAGCGCCCAAACACTGGAAGGAGGACTCGATCGCCGTGTTCCATTCGGGGCCGTTCCAGCGCTCGTAATCGACGTTGCCGAAGCCGCGCGTCATCAGGACGTAATTGTCCCTGGAGCCGTAAGCATAGAACCAGCCGTTCGTCCCCTGTTCGGCAAAATAGCAGTCCGTGCGCAGTGCGGAATCGGTTTCGCCGATCCCGACTCCCACCTCCTCCGCCTCCGAACTGACGGTGAAATCCACATAGACGTTGAAGTCCACGGAGGGTTCCGTTCCCGTCGCGTCCCCGACGGCGGAGACGACGAAGAACACCAGATCGCCGTTGTTCAGCGCTCGGTCCGCGAAGTTGAATTCGGTAAAATTCTTTCTGGAAGAGAGTTCCGCAGAACAGAGCGGTTCGCATGCGCCCCAGCCTTCCGTCCCGTAGGGGCGGAGATATACGCTTACGTTCAGCGCGCCGCCCCCGAGATCGGATGCGACTGCGTTCCCGACGATGCGCGCGCTGCCGCTGCCGACTGCCTTAAAGACCTTCATCACGCTCTGCGTAGTTGAAGGCTGAAACGCGTTTTTGCGGATGGAAAAGGACGAATAGACGTCTTTTCCGGCATACGCCCCGTCCGCAAGCGCATCGAACAGCATGTAGCGGGACTGCGCGTCGCCGTATGCGTAGTACCAGTTTCCCTCTCCCTGGGCGCCGAAAACGGAATCGTACGTCTCCTGTGAAACGTCTCCGCTCACCTTCCAGCCCTCGTTGATATCCACGGGATCGGCGCAGTAGTCGAACAGCGCGGTGATGCAGCTCGTCTTCCACGCCGCCGAAGCCTCGTAGCGGAGAAAGATCTGCTCCCCTGCGGAAACGCGGATTCCCTGCGTGTTCGCGATATCCTTGAAATATCTGATTTCGTCGGGGACGATCTTATCCGACGCAATGCCCCGGAATTCCCCCTCTTTGACGCGGATCAGCGTCCAGGAGGCGTTTTCCCCCTCTGCGCCCAGCCCTCCGTCGCCCACTTCCGCGGCAGAGCTGCGCGCATAGGCTCCGACGACGGACAGCACGCCGTCCGCGGGGACGCGGAACCGAAGCCCGGAAAAGCCGTAACCGCCGGCCGGGTTGGTATAAAATTTATTCGTCCAGACGGCTCCTACGCTGCTCGCGGTATTGGGCATGGTATACCAGCTCCCCGGAGAGTCCCACCCGGCAAATTCCATGGGATGAAGGGTGTAGAGGCCCGCCGGCTGATAGACGTACTGCAGATTGCCCGACTGATCGGTCATCATGGCGTTTTTCAGGATATTCGCGGTGTCCTCCAGGCTGTTTCCGTTGTTGTCGTACGCGAAAGAAAGATGCTCGCCGTCAATTTCGATTCCGCGCGAGGGGACGCCCGCCGCCGGCACGCCGGAAGCGGTTTCCTCCGTGCAGACGAGCGCGGTTTTGAAGATCGCCCCCGCGGGAAGGACGCCGCTCTCCGCGGCTTCCGCTACCAGAAAGACGATATCGCCGATCTCCGCAGACACATTTTCCACTGCGTATCCGTCCGTCAGCCTCACCGACGCGGCGGATTCTCCCAGCACCGTTCTCGGAAGAAGATACTCCGCCTGCGAGAGGTCTCCCCCCTTCGCAAGGACGATGCTGACGGCGACTTCCGTTCCCGTATACGAGGGATCGACGAAGCGTTCCACCGTGCCCGTAACCGAGAGTTTTCCCGATTTTGAAAGCACTTTCGCGCGGACGGCATCGAACTGCGCCGTCGGGATCTGATTGAGCTCCCCGATGAAGATGCGGTTGTTTTCCTCCTGCCCCTGCCACATCGCAAAGCGCTGGCTGTAAGCCATGCGGATGAAATCTCCCTCTGAAAAATCGCCGCTGAAATAGTACCAGTTTTCCTGTCCCTGATAGGTAATTGTCTGTTTCCATGCCTCGGTTTCCGCATAAGCGGCGCCGCGGCTGCCGACCGCAGCCATGCAGAGCGACGCCGCCAGCAGTGCCGCCAGAACGAAAATCAATCTGCCTTTAAACTTTCTTTTCATGAATTTATCTCCCTTTGCGGATATGGAATCTGCGGCGTTTTTTCAGGACAGGCAGGGCTGCCGCCGCGAGAAGCGCCGCGGAAACGGCTGCCGAAGAAGCGCCGAGGGAAGAAGAACAGCCGGACTGTTTGCCCGAGATGACCAGGATCTTCGCTCCGCAGTCAACGCACGTTCCCTTCTCGTATTCGTGTCCCTTCCGCGCTCCGTATCCCTCTCCGCACTTCTCACATATCGCCTGCTCTCCGCACTTCGCTTCTCCTCCTTCGTGTTCGTCCGTCGCTTCCTTTACCGCTCCGCACCTTGTACACTTTCTTTCCCGGCACGTCGGTCCCTCTTCATACGCATGCCCTTTCTTCTCTTCCGTCACGATTCCGCACCGCTCGCAGATCCCGTCCTCCGTACACGTCGCCTCGCTTCCGCTGTGTCCCAATGCCGCGATTTCCCTCTGCTCTTTCAAAATCTCTCCGCATACGCCGCACTTCACTCCGCTCGTCAGCCCTGCTTCCGTGCATGTCGCCTCTCTCCCTTCCGTCTTCTCTCCTGCGTGGCCCTTCGCCAGAATCGGATACTGATACTCCAGCACCTCCCCGCATCTTTCGCAGTGACTTCCCTCCGTCACTCCGTTCTCCGTACACGTCGCTTCCCTTCCTTCATCTCTGACCGCTTCGTGCCCTTTCGCAGCGATCCTCTCGCTCTCCTTCAATCTTTCCCCGCATCTTCTGCACGTGATTGCTTCGCTTCTTCCCGCTCTCGTACACGTCGCCTCTTTTCCTTCCGTCACCACCTCGTCGTGACCCAGCGCCTCCTTCACGACCGCTCCGCAGATCAGGCACACCTGTCCCTGCGTGCACGTCGCTTCCCCATGACACTGATGCTCCGTCCCCTCCGACGCGATCTTCAGCTCTTCCTCACTGACTTCTTCCTTTCCTCCTTCCTCTCTGTACTTCTTCCCGCACCGCTCGCATGCGTAGTGCGCTTCCATTCCGTCCTCCGTACACGTCGCTTTCTCCTCCGCCACGTACTTCAGCCTGTGCCCCAATGCCGGCACTTCTCTCTGCTCTTTCAGCACCTCTCCGCATTCCTCGCATTCTTTCCCTTCCGTCAGCCCTGCTTCCGTACACGTCGCTTCTCTCCCTGCCGTCGTCTTTTCTTTGTGTCCTTTCGCCGGAATGACCTTCTGCTCTTCCGTCACCTCTCCGCACACCCTGCAGTGCTTTCCTTCCGTCAGCCCCGCTTCCGTGCACGTCGCCTCTCTCCCTTCGTCTTTTACTTCCTCGTGCGCTTTCTTCGCGATCTTCACTTCTTCCGCGCTCGTCTCCCTCTCTCCTCTTTCGTCTTCATACAGCTTCCCGCAGATTTC
>ENA-UONT01000185-UONT01000185.1-human-gut-metagenome-genome-assembly--contig:-CS20-NODE-185-length-89201-cov-133.126209_pt1 | contig 89201 bp, 74 predicted proteins | sample MGYA00242459_ERZ724006 | MGnify/ENA metagenome assembly ERZ724006
TGTCTACCAATGATGGAACCATCTTTATTTTTGTCATACAAAAAAGCCCTCTCATTTGAGAGGGCTTTGTCAGAAACAATCAACAGGAACCGCGTTTGTTCCAGCTGGTATAAGATGACGGATCCCAGTTGTCATAACTCAAAGTGCGGTCTTTCTTGTTGTAAATACGACAGCCTTGATATTGGTCTGAATATTTGCTGCCAAAACTTCCGCCGCTGAACCAGATGCGTCCGCCGAAACCGGCGCAGAATTGAGCGCCGTCGCGCATCCGGACATTGCCTGCCGACATATACCAGTAAGCGCCGTCGCGTACTCTTATCATCGCGCCGCGCCGGTAAACGTCGGCTCCGTCATAGCTGCTGAAGTTTTCAATGCCGCCGATAAACGTGTTTTTAACGTAAACCGAGGTTCCGTTTCCTGCAAACTCGACTCGGGTATCGCTGGTAATCGTTTCCAGATAGTCGGCCTTAAAAGTCGTATCCTGAATAATAACCGTTGAGGTATTCCAGACAAACAGGCCTTTGATGTCCATGCTGGCATTGGTAATTTTGAAGTCGGCGCCATGTACGACCTGTATTTTTCCGGCTTTGAAACTGGCTTTGCCGCTGTCGTTTTTGAACGTAAACGTCCAGTGTCCCTGACCGACGAAGATATCGCTGCTTGTCGTAAGCGTGCCGTTGGTAATTGTCGTGCCGGAAAAGTCGATTTTGCCGCCGCTTTGAATGTTCAAGTTAATCTTGTCAAATTTGGCATTGGCCAGATTAACGCCGGCACTGCCGACAATCTGATAGGTCAGGGTCGGTTTCGGCCTTTTGCTCTTTGAGCATTCGACCGGATATTTGGTGCGAAAATCTTCAACCGAACGGAAGTTTTTTCCGTTGGTGGTTGAAAACGTCGTGTTTTTGGTAATAACGGCGCCGCTGACGTCTTCGTTAACTTTGTAGCCGTCGGCAGCCAGTCTGCTCTCACAGGTCGGCACACAGATTTTCATTGATGCGTCGTTAACGCATTTTTCTTCTTCTTCATATTTTTTACATTCAATATTCCGGTATTCCGGTCCGCATTTGTCGCTGCAGGTCGAATAGACTGTTTTGCCGTTTTGCGAACAGGTCAGAGCATTTTCAGGAGCGCCGTAAGGACATTCGGTCCAGTTGTCCGGACATTTGCAAGCCTCAAATTTCCCGTCGCAGGATGTGCCGATACCGATTTGATTGCCGCTACAGGCTGTCAGGCCGTCTTTGCACCGGCATGCTTCATATTTGCCGCCGCATTCGGCACCGACACCGACTTCAGCTTCGCCGCAGCTGACAAGGTTTTCGGCACAGCCGCACTCAAGATATTTTCCGCCGCATGAAAGGCCGCTTCCGGCTTGTCCTGCCGGGCAGGTTTTCAAATCGTCCCGGCAGACGCAGTCTTCATACATGCCGCCGCATTCGGCGCCGATGCCGACTTCAGCTTCGCCGCAAGTTTTAAGGTTGTCTTTGCATGTGCAGGATTCGTATTTTCCGTTGCAGGCTTCCCCGATACCGGTTTGTCCGTCACCGCAGGTTTTGAGATCACTCCGGCAGCGGCAGGATTCATATTGTCCGCCGCAGGCGTCTCCAACGCCCTCATACAAACCGGAGCAGTTTTTCAGCCCGGGTTTGCAGATACATTCTTTGTATTTTCCGTCGCAGGAGATGCCGATGCCTTGCTGTGCGTCATTGCATGCCGTCATGCCAGGTTTGCAGACGCAGCTTGCATATTTGCCGTCGCAGCTTTCGCCGACACCGTCCTGAACGTCTGAGCATTCAACTAAGTCGTTTCGGCATTTGCAGCCTTGCGCATAACGGTCGTCATAGGGACAAACGCCGTATTTGACTTCGACTTCGCGGCAATTGACCAATTCAAAACCTTCATTTTTGCATTGTTTGGAAGTATCGATTGAAAAATCGCTGCCGCCGGAACCGAAACCGCCGTCGTCGCCGCAATCTCCGTTGGGCAGAAAACAGACTTTCGCTTCCGCATGATTAATGGCGCAGAGTCCGAGTATAACGGCAAAAAGCGCGGGGATCCCCTTATGAAAGACACACATATCATCACCTACACATAAATTACACAGTACTTATGATATCATACTTTGTCCATAAGCGAAACCTTTTTCCCGGTTAAATATCTGAACCTGGAAAAGAAAGTCTCTTTCACGCCACGCCTCTCCTCTCAAGAATAAGAATAACTGATTTTGATATTTAAATCAACCTATAATGATATATATGTTATTTTATCTACTTATAATGAGCATTGAATAATTTTTGTCGTATTTAAAAAAAGCCCCTTGGATGAGGGGCTTTCAAAATACAGTTACTCGCTATAAGCCATTGACGTTTGTACAGGTTGCTCTTCTGCCACAAAGATAGTCATAACCGGAACCGGATTGGTAGAACATGCAGGCGAATACCATGATGCCGCTGGCGTCGTCGCCTAAAGTGACGGATGCCTGCTGAGATGTGTTTTTGGCGGAAAATTTCGTTTCGGCGCCGGAACAGGTGCTTGTTTTGCCAAGCATTTGAATCGACGACTTGGAACCGGCATCAAGTATAAAACTCAACCCTTTTCCGCCCCAGCAGGTCAAACCGCCCATATTGGTCATGGTACTTCCGTTTTGCAGCCGGAAAACCAGTTTCTTGCTATCATCTGTGCCTTCGTTGTATTCAAGCTCGCCGCTGCCCAAATCCAGAACGCTTCCCGAAAGGGTAATTTCTACCTGTGATTTGCCGGTCGAATAAGATGCGTTGATAACACCGTTGTAATAAGGTGTTGTTGACGCTTGTTTGCCTTTGTTCAGATAGACGTTGGCTCCGGTAATTTTGACGGCGTTTTTGGTTGCCGAAGCTCCGGATATGAACTTCATAACGTTAATGTTGTGCGTTCCGTTCGTTATGTTGAGGTTTGAGGTCGGATTCATATCCAGCCTTTCGTAAATTTCGGTTGTCCCGGTTCCCGATATTGTCAGAGTTTTGCCTTCGGCAACCGACAGAATGTTGGCATAAAGTTTTCCGCCGGCTGAACCGTAACCGAAATTAAAATCGGAGTTGATATTCATATTGCCGTTGGCAATCAGACTGCCGTTGGCAAAATAATTGTTTCCCGAACTGATTGTTACGGTGTCGGCCGTAAGTTTGTTTCCGCCGACATTGACTGTTGCGCCGCCGAAGACAAATTCCTTAGCCGTGATATCAGCCTGAATGGTTGAGCTGCCGGCCAGCTGAATGACATTGGCGCTCAGAGAAGTTTTGCTGCACAGCGAACGTCCTGTCGTATCGGCCGAATAGATGGTTGTTCCGTTGCCGATATATAAAGAAACGGAAGTGTCGGAAATATTGCTCATCAACACAACCTGTTTGCCACTCATGCTGTAGCTGGAAACTTCTCCGATATTGTTGACAAAAACCGCATTCGGAAAATCTTTCTTCAAATCGCTTTCGCAGGAAGCCGTTTCGGCGGTTTTGCATTTAGACTGGCAGTCTGACCAATATTCGGCACAGCCGTAGGGATGAGAAACGTCGTCCCTGTTTCTGCAGTTATCATTATAGGCGGTTTTGCACTTGCTTGAACAATCGGACCAGTATTCGGCACAGCCGTAAGGCGTCGATACGGCCGTGCGGTTGCGGCAGTTGTCGGCATAGGCTTTCTTGCAGACCGAAGAGCAGGGGGAAGCGTAATATTCTTCACAGCCGTAACTTCCCGAACTTACGCCCGACGGGCAGGAGCAGCCGGTATATTTGCCCCCGCAAGAAGCGCCCGATACCGAGCGCGGCGAAGTACAGTTGGAAGAGTTGTATATATATTCGCTCTTGCAGACGCAGGACTGATATTTTCCGCCGCAGCTGGCTCCTTGTCCGACCTGATTTGACGCGCAGCTGACCAGAGCCGGGTCGCATTTGCAGGAAGCGTATTTGCCGCCGCAGCTGTCGCCGACGCCGACCTGTCCGGCGGGACAGGATACCAGATTGGACGCGCATTTGCATCCCAGTCCGTAAGCAGAGTTATAGGGACAAACGCCGTCAATGGCCTGTACGGAGTTGCAGTTCTGTTTGGAAAAGCCTTCGTTCTTACACTGGGCTTCGGTATCAATTTTATAATCGTCGGCTTTGCCGAAGCCGACGTTGGGATCGCAGTCGCCGACGCCGAGGAAACAGATGCCGGCAGTCTTATAGGAGCGGGACATGTCTATAAGGGAAGAGGCGGGCTCTGGTTGGGGTGTGCTTTTGTGTGTCGAAAAAATGCCGGAGGCGACAGCCAGGTCAGGCAACATAAGCGCAGTTCCTGACAATAAAGAGAACATTAAAACAGATTTCTTCATAATATCACCTCACGACAGTTGTAACCAAAGCCCGTTAAACAGGTGAGGATATATTGAGATAAGCCGAAACGACAGGAAGACGAAGGAGACTCTTCCCATGACCGATTACCTAACACATACCCGCCGGCGGCATTCCGCCGCGGTAAAACATCCACACCTGAAATTAATATAGCGCAGATTTCGGCAAAAGTCAACAACAGTTGAAACCGGTTTTATTTTTCGCAAAAAAAAGCCCCTCAACCGAGGGGCCTGATGAAAAGTTTATGTTTAAACCAATTCGTCGACTTCTTCCAGAATTTGATTGGTCTCGTAAAAGTGCTTAAGATATGTATGCCCGGTTCGTTCCACTTCCTCGTCTTTGATAATGGATTGATTGTTGCCGTAAACGTTGACCCTGTTGTTGTGCCTGTCGTCCGGCGTTTCGTCGTAAACGCCGCTGGCGCTTAACGCTTCTATTGCGCTCGGAATATATGCGCCGCCGCCGCTTAATGCGTTGCCGTCTTCTTTTTCGGGAGCCGCGAAAGATGAAGATTGCTTCTGTTTGTTGTCTCTGTTGTCGTCGTTGTTGACCGAAATGTTGTTGGAAGCGTCAATGACTTCCACAAAAGATTCACCCTCGGATCCGATAATATAATTGTGATCCGTATGCTTAACCGGTGCGCTTCGTGTCTGACTTCCCGTTGAGCTCGATACTTTTCTGGTAGACGAAATGCTCATAGTCATTCTCCAAAAGTTCTTGGATAATTCTAAATACTTTATAACTATATGTTATCACAGCTTTTTTTATAAATCCATAATTATTTGTGCCGGGAGGATAAATACCAAAAAAAAGCCGCAACCTGTTCAGGTTGCGGCTCTGTAAAGACATACGGTGTTATTCAGAAGGTTTGTCTTCCTCTCCGTCCTTGTTTTCCTCTTTGTTTTCTTCGCGTTTTTTCTTGGCCTCGTTGATTTTTGCTTCCAGTTCCTTTTTGCCTTTTTCTGCGGCACTGGCCAGAAGTTTAAGTTTTTCTTCTGCCTGAACTTTCAAATCGGGAAGTTTGCCGGCTCCGAAAATGACCGCCACGATAACGACGACCAAAAACCATCCCCAAAAACCTGAAAACATGTCTATTCTCCTCTTGTTTGTTTCATTCTGTTCAGGACTTCCGTTGCATCATAGTTGTCCCGGTATTTTTCTATCCGGCCGGTAAGGCTTTCGTAATCTCTGGCCACGGCCTCGTAATCGGCAACATAAACGTTATTCTGAAATATGTTTTTGATTTTTTCAAACCTTATCATCGACTTATCCGACATAAATCCGGCTCTTTTACATACTTCGGCAGCATCTTCGCTGTCGCCGCCGCAGTAGCAGACGGCGTCACAGCCGGCGGCAATACAGGTTTGAGCTTTTTCGCCGATTTTGCCGTTGAGGGCTTTCATGTCGATGGCGTCCGAAATCAGCAGGCCGTCAAAACCGATGCGTCCGCGGATAATTTCCCTGATGCCTTTGGCCGACTGTGTGACCGGATTAACCGCGTCTGTTTCGGGAATAACCACGTGTGCGGTCATTCCTGCCGGCGCATGATTTAGTTTTCCGAACGGAAAAAAGTCTTTTTCCAGCTCTTTCAGCGGCTGGTTCAATATCGGCAGTCCCAGATGCGGGTCGGTGGTAACCCTGCCGTGTCCCGGCATATGCTTGATGCAGGGGCAGATGCCGTTGCGGATATAGCCTTCGACCATAATTTTGCCGTAAGCCGCAGTTTTCTTTTCGTCATTGCCGAAACAGCGGCTTTTCAGCACCGCCGCGGTTTCTTCAAAAGCCAGGTCAAGCACCGGTGCAAAATTCATGTTGATGCCGCAGTCTTTCAGGTCTTTGCTTATCAGAAGCACATGTTCGTATACTGCTTTTTCCGCTTCTTCCTGACCGTAAGTTTCACCGATTTTCCCCAGAACGTACTGCGATGCGTACGGACGAAATTCCGGTTCTGCCAGTCTTCTGACCCGGCCGCCTTCCTGATCGACGGCGATAATGATGTTTTCATCTTCTGCCGCTTCCCGTATTTGCCTTGTCAATTCGGCAAGCTGGGAACGGCTCTCGATATTGCGGGTAAAAAGGCTGACGCCGAGCGGACGGTATTGTTCAATCAGTCTTCGTTCGCCGTCGGACAGCATTGTTCCGGCGACGGAAATCAGAGCGGCGGAAATAGGTTTGCTCATGAATTTGTCCTTACAGTAAAATCGAAAGAATAAGCTTTGCGCCTTTAATCAGCAGCATGCCGAAAAAATTCAGGTCAAAGCCAAAACGGCCGCCGACAGCCGGAAGAATAAAAGCGATTAACACAATGGCAGCCAGTCCCTGTCTTTCGGCACTGATGTATTTCTGCGCCCATGGTTTGTTTATCCAGCCAAACAGAATTTTGGAACCGTCCAGCGGCGGAACGGGAAGGGCGTTGAAAATTGCCAGCACCACGTTGAAAACGACCATGTTGAGCAGAAACAGGCCGATAACGCCCTGTGCCGTACTTTGCGGCAGAATGCTGATAAACTTGAGCAACACGGCGGAAACGACGGCTAAGGCCAGATTCGTCACAATTCCGGCCGATGCGACAATAATCAGGTCGCGCTTTGAGCGGCGCAGGTTGTTAAAATTGACGGGTACGGGCTTTGCCCAGCCGAACATAAACCCGGCCTGCGAAAAATAAAGCAGAGCCGGCAGCAAAATCGTACCGAAAAGATCGACATGTTTAAGCGGGTTCAAAGTCAGCCTGCCGTAAATTTTTGCCGTATTGTCTCCCAGACGGTAAGCCGCATAGCCGTGCGCCAGCTCATGCAGCACAATCGCCAGAATTATCGGAACAAAATTTACAATCAGGCTGACCATGCTCATTATTTTTTCTTCACGATACAGGTTCCGCCCAGCGCCTTAATGTCGCGGCAGAGGTTGTCTGCGCCGGATCTGTCCGCAAAGGCGCCTGCTTTCAGACGGTAGAAAACGCCGTCGAAGTCAAGGTCCGCAGTTTCGATTTCATGCGGCTGCCCCTGCAGCGGCGGATACTTTTTAACCAATGTGTTCCAGGCGTTTTCGGTTGCTTTTTTGTTTTGCGAACTCATCAGCTGAACTTGCCAGGTCCCGGCCGGAGCGGCTTTTGCGGAAACGGTTTTTTCCGCAGTCGTTGGAACCGGAACGGAGGCCGGAGCCTGCTGAAGTTTGGCTGCGGCTTCGGTCTTTTCGTTAATGCTCCAGTCTTTATTGGGAACTTTTACCTTTTCGCCCTTGACGATTTTTACCGTATCGACTTTTGCCGGAGCCACGACGGCAGCCTGTGAAGCTTCCTTAATGCTGACGACTTTTTCTTCGGCTTCTTCCTTGGCGGCGACAATCTTCTGCGCTTCGGCAATTACTTTCGGAGCTTCGTCCTGAACCGGAACTGTCTCGGCTTTTTCAAACATATCGTTCGGAACTGAGGCGGCCTGTGGCGCAGGTTCGATTATCGGCAGTTTTGGCTGTTCCGGCGGCGGCAGCAGATTTTCGACTTTCGTGTCGTCCTCCGGCTTTTTTTCAACAATGTCGTAAACCGATTTGTCCTGATTCAGAATTTCCATGCCGCCCGGTTCGCTTGGCTGTACCTTGATGGCGGTCTGCGGTCTGCGAATAACCGGAATCTCTTCCGGGCTGTTGACGGCATACCGCGGAGACAGGACGAACCACCCGACGATGCCGGCCAGCGCCACGCCGGAAACGGCGCCGATGAAAACGCTTTTCGAGCGTTTCATCTCAATGCGTTTTTCTTCAAAGTTTGCGGCGGACTGATCGGCAATCTTCTGGCGGAATTCGTTTAAAAAATCATCGTTTTTGCTGTCGTCCGGAAATTCCTGAAACATCCTTCTTCTCCTGCAATATTAAAATTCTTTGTTAACCACTATAAGGGATAAAACTTTATAATCCTTTAACGGGCAAACGCAAAACCGCCTAAAAACGGGTGTGCGGATCAAAAAGCCGCCGATGTTCCTCTATGGCCGCTATATCGGTCATGCCGGCAATATATTCGCAGACGACGTCGGCCGTTTCGGCGTCTTTGGCCTGTGCTCCGATAAGCGCGCGCATTTCCATCGGCAGCAGTTTGCTGTCGTTCATAAAAACGGCAAACAGTTCCTCGACGATTCTCTGCGATTTCATGTCCATGCGCGCAATCGGCGTCGCCGTGTAGAAATATTCTTTCAGAAACCTGCGCAGCAGTTTGATGTCCGCTTTCATGCCATCGGAAAAGTCGATCATGAACTTCTTTTGCTTCCGGGCGTCGTCACAGCTTCTGATTTTGTGTTCGGCGATGTTGTCCCGGCTGTTTTTCAGCACGTCAAAAATCATCCGGGCAATCATGTTGCGGGTAACGGCGTAGATTTTAAGATTGTCGTCTGCACCGGGATGCTGTTTTTCGAATTCTTTAAGAATGTCGTTGACAAAAGGCAGCTCGCGCAGCTTTTCAATGCTGAAAAAACGGGCTCTGAAACCGTCGTCGATGTCATGGTTGTTATAGGCGATGTCGTCGGCAACCGCGCCGACCTGTCCTTCCAGTGAAGAATAATGCCCGAGGTCAAGGTCAAATTTTTTGTTGTATTCCTTCAGATAACGATTGGTAATTCTCTTAATCGGGCCGTTGTGCTTAATCGTTCCTTCAAGCGTTTCCCAGGTCAGGTTCAGGCCTTCAAATTCCGGATAGTGGATTTCAAGTTTGGTCATAATCTTCAGCGACTGGATGTTGTGATCAAAGCCGCCGAATTTTTTCATGGCGTTTTGCAGGCCGCGCTCGCCGGCATGGCCGAAAGGCGAATGTCCGAGGTCATGTGCCAGCGCGATGGCTTCGCCAAGTTCTTCGTTCAGTCCCAGACATTTGCAGATGGTGCGCGTAATCTGCGCAACTTCAATGCTGTGCGTCAGCCGCGTACGGTAGTTTTTGCCTTCGTGATAGGCGAAAACCTGCGTTTTGCCGTCCAGCCTGCGGAAAGCCGACGAATGAATCAGCCGGTCTCGGTCGCGCTGAAACGGCGAACGGATAACGTTGGTAAAATCGGCATAGAGACGCCCGCGGCTTTTTTCGGGCGTAAGTGCATAAGTTGCCAGTTCCATATTTTTTGTCTTCCTTTTAACATTTTATCATATATACTTAACAGACAAAATTAAAGAATTGGTAAAGGCACAGAATGAAAATAGCGACCTACAACGTCAATTCCGTCAACGCCCGTATGGAAAACCTTGCGGCCTGGCTGTCCGAAACCCGGCCGGATATCGTCCTTTTGCAGGAAATCAAGGCCGAGTTTAACGCTTTTCCTTTCTGGGATTTGCAGATGGCCGGCTATGAGGCGAAAATCCTCGGTCAGAAAAGCTATAACGGTGTAGCGGTGCTCAGCCGCGGAAAAATAAAGGTTGTCAGCGAGGGGCTTCCCGGTTTTACAGACGAAAACGCCCGTTATCTGGAAGCCGACGTCGAAACCGGTGAAGGCACGGTTCGCGTCGCCTCGATTTATCTGCCGAACGGTAACCCGCCCTACAATGCGCCGGACGATGTTTCGAAGTTTGAATATAAGCTGCGCTGGATGGACGCTTTTCTTCGGCATGCGCGGGAGCTTCTCCGTCGCGGCGGGCCGGTGGTTCTCGGCGGCGATTTCAATGTTATTTTTACTGACGCCGATGTTTACAATCCGGAACTTTTCCGTGCCAACGCGCTGATGAAAAGCGAAGTCCGCGAACGCTTCCGCGCCTTGTTGTATCAGGGCTGGTTTGACGCTTTTCGTACGCTTCACCCGCATGAAGTCGGCTACACTTTCTGGGATTATTCCGGCAATGCGCTGAATGCCGATTACGGTATGCGGATTGACTATCTGCTGCTTTCGCCGCAGGCCGCCGACGCGCTGACGTTCTGTGCGGTTGACAAAACGCCCCGCCTGGGTGTAAAACCCTCCGATCACACGGCCTTGGTTGCCGAACTGAATTTGAAAGACGATGACGAAAAGGAAAAATAAGAAATTTCGCGGCGATACGCGTCTCCTGGAAGTATATGACGTCGGCAGCGGAGGCGATTTGGTTGCGCGTCCGGCAGACGGTTCTCCGGCACTGTGCATTTATGTCGCATCCAATAAAAAAATCAAGCCGCCGCTGGAAATCGGCGACTGCTTTCTCGGCAGGGTAAAACGTGTCGGCGGCAATTTGTGGGCCAAGCCTTTTGCGCGCACTTCCAAAGCCGGCGGCGAAACCGAAGCGGAGAAGATTTTCGGCGTCGTCGAGCGGCGCGGCAATGAGTATTATCTCAGGCCGTCACAGAAAAATGTCCGGCTGGATTATCTGCTTGACGACATCGGCAAATGCCGGGATGGCGATTTTGTGGCGGCCATGCTTATCGGCGAGCGCAAATTCAAACAAGCGCGTATTTTCAAAAATTACGGGCCTTTTGATCTGAACAAGGCGGTTTCTTGTCTGGTGCTGGACAAATACGGCATCGGCTGCGATTTTCCCGAAACCGTCGGCAAAGAGACCGCGCGTTGTCCGAAGTTTTCCAAAAAAGGGCGGGCCGACCTGACTTCCGTGCCGCTCGTAACCATAGACGGCGATGATTCCAAAGATTTTGACGATGCGGTTTACGCCGAGCGTACGGCATCCGGTTTCAACCTGATTGTCGCCATTGCCGATGTGGCTTTTTATGTTCGTCCCGGAAGCGCGCTCGACCGCGAAGCTTACCGGCGCGGCAATTCGGTTTATCTGCCCAATATGGTAGTGCCGATGCTGCCCGAAAAGCTGAGCAACGATCTGTGCTCGCTCAAACCGAAAGTCGAGCGGGCGGCAATTGCCTGTTTTATGAAAATAGACCGCAGCGGCAATCTGAAAAGCTACGAATTTAAGCGTGCCGTCATAAAGTCGGCGGCAAGGCTGACTTACCGCGAAGTGCAGGACGCCTTTGACGGCCGGTTCAATGCGCAGACTTCAGGGCTTTTTACCACTGTCATTCAGCCGCTCTATGAAGCATATTTTGCCTTGGACAAGGCAAGGAAAAAACGCGGCGCGCTGGAACTCGACGTTCCCGAAGTTAAGATAAAAATTGGTAAAGACGGGCTGATACAGTCGGTTTCCAAGGCGGAACACTATGCCAGCCACAGCTTGGTCGAAGAATTTATGATTAATGCCAACGTGGCGGCGGCCAGGGTTCTGGCGGCGCAGAACCTGCCCGTGATGTACCGTGTCCACGAAAAGCCGCTTAAAGAAAAGCTTGAAGAGATTGAACCGCTGCTGCGCGGCCTGCATCTGAAACTTCCCGAACAGCCGGCACTGAAACCAGCTCATTTTAACCGGCTTTTGGAGGTCTGTGCCGGCAAAGGCTGGTCTGCGGGTATCGGTAATCTTATTTTACGGTTGCAGGCCCAGGCGCGTTACAGCCCCGAGCATCTCGGCCATTTCGGTCTCGGGCTTGCCGACTATGCGCATTTTACGTCGCCGATACGCCGCTATGCCGATTTGCTGATTCACCGCGCCCTCATCAAGGCATACAACATGCCGGACGGCGGCGGCCTTGAAGATAATGCCGACCGCAGTCTTTTTGAACAGATAGGCGAGCACATTTCCGCAACCGAGCGACAAGCCGTCTGTGCCGAACGCGAAACCGACGCCAGATTTCTTTCCGCCTATATGCAGCCGGCGCTTGGCAGTGATTTTGACGTCAAAATTTCCGGACTGACTTCGGCGGGCATCTTTGCCGCGGTGGAAAGTCTGGGTGCCGAGGGGCTGATTCCGATGCGTACGCTGCCGGACGACGATTATCAGCTGCGCAACTGCGGTTTTGAACTTTTCGGCACCCGCAGCGGGAGGACCTTTATGTTTGGCGACGTTATCCGGGCGCGGCTGACCGAAGCTTCCCCCGTAACCGGCGGGCTGATATTTAAGTATGTTGATGAACACGACGGCGTCGATTATTTTGAAAAGGGTTCCCGCGGCAGTTTCCGCATTGTTCCGCCCGGTGCGGCGCCCGAACCGGAAATGGGAAAAGCGCGTGGCCGCAGAAAAGCCAAATTGAAGTCAGGAAAAAGTAAAAAATGAAAAAGCTGCTGTTGACATTTTTGTTTGTTGTTTTGGCCGTTCCTCAGACGTCTGCCGACGAGGCGGCGCGCCTCTCCCGGGTCTATGCCGCCGTGGCGCGGGATTATGTCGAACCGGTTGAAGTCGGCCGCTTTGCTGTCCTGACTCTGAAGTCGCTTAATGCGCTGGATAAACGGATTCAGGTTGCCGACGACGGCAGACGCCTGACGCTCTATGCTTCGGGACGCGTGGTTAAGGTTGCGCCGAAGCCGGACGACGGCGGGGATGTTGCCGCTTGGACGCGCCTGACGCAGGATTTTATCCGTGAAGCCTACCGTTTTTCGCCGTCGCTGGAAAGACGCGATTTTGAAATCGTCGACCGTCTGCTGGCCGATGCCCTGCCCAAATTTGACCGTTCGTCGGTTTATAATAACGGTTTTGCTCCCGAAAAGAAACGCCGCGGCGGACTTTCGCGGGCTTATGCCGACCGTATGATTGACGGCATCCTGTACATCCGTCTCGGCGCTTTTAACAAGTATACCGGCGAAAATATCCGCAGAACCCTGAGCGAAAATCCCGATTGCGCGGGCGTAATTCTTGATTTGCGCGGTAATCCCGGCGGCCTGCTGTCCGAGGCGGTGGAAGTCAGCGGCCTGTTTCTGGATCGGGGCAGCGCCATCGCCTATACCCGCGGTCGCAGCGGCGATTCGGACAAATATTATGTTGCCGACGGCGGCGATATCCTGAACGGCAGGCCGTTGGTTGTGCTGATTGACGGACAGACGGCTTCTTCGGCCGAAGTTATGGCCGCCGCTCTCCGGGAACAGGGACGGGCGGTGCTGGCCGGTACCCGCAGTTACGGCAAAGGCACGGTTCAAAAGCTGATTCCGCTGGAGAACGACAGTTCTATGGCTTTGACGGACGCCTATTTTTATACGCCTTCCGAACAAAAGATTGACCGTGTCGGCATTTTGCCGGATGTCTGCCTTTCCGGCAGAGAAGAAAATGACAGTCCGGAACGTATTGTTTCGCGTCGCTTTGACGATTGTCCGCCCGAAAACCGGCAAAATGCGGAAATTGATGTGGAGACCGCCCGGCTGCTTCTGAACAAAAACTTGTGAGATTCTTGTTGACATTATGTCCAAAAAATGTATATTACGCCTAAATGTTGATTTTGAAACCTATTTTAAAGAGTAAAAAACATGGCAAAAGCAATAAAAGTTAAAGTAAAATTAGAGAGCACGGCCGGTACTGGCACATTCTACCTTGCTGAAAAGAATCCGCGGACTCATCCGGAAAAACTGTCGTTGAAAAAGTATGATAAGAAATCCAAAAAGCATGAAGAGTTCGTAGAAAAGAAGCTTAAGTAATTCTTTCAGAAGTTTAAGTTGTAAGTTTGTAAAAGTACCGTGGTTCTGTTCCCGGTACTTTTTTTGTGTTTCGGCCTGACGTCAATATCGGACAATAAAGTAATGTATGTTAATGTGTCGTCATGATTGACGGGGTTAATCCTGCAACAGGCCGGCTTTTTCATATTCTTTGCGAAGGTGTTCAATCTCAACATCGGTGTAGCGCTGGGTCGTCGTTAATGAAGCATGTCCCAGCAGCTCCTGAATCGAGCGGAGATCGGTGCCTTCGGCCAGCAGATGTGTAGCAAACGAATGTCTGAGCGCGTGCGGCGTTACCGTATCGGGCAGTCCGAGCTCCGCCCTGATTTTTTCCAGCCTCCGCTGAATTACCCTCGGCGTCAGCCTTTCGCCGCGTGCACCCAAAAACAGGGCTTCGCCGCGGTTCATTTTATAAGGGCATTCCTGTCTGTAAGCATCTACCGCCGCAATCACGGCCGGCAGCAGCGGTACAATCCGCGTCTTTTGTCCCTTACCGGTAATTCGCATGAAATCTTCGTTGTCCAGATCGCCGACGTTCAGCGACAACGCTTCCGAAATACGCAGCCCGCAGCCGTAAAGCAGGGTAAAGACGGCTTTGTCGCGCAGACTCATCCAGTATGCATCGCCGGGATTCTTGGCGTTTTGCATTTCAGCCGCCCGTCGGAGAACGTCAAAAGCGTCGTCAATATCCAGCGCCTTGGGCAGAATTTTTGACTTCCGCGGCGAAGATATGACGCTGATTGCCGGATTCTTGACAATATTGTTGCGGTCCAGCCATTTGAAAAAATTTTTGACGGCCGAAACTTCGCGGGCGATGGAACTTTTTTCCAGCTGTTTTGCCGCGCGCGAAGCCAGATAGGCGCGAAAATCCCGCACGTCGAGCCGACCCAGTTTCGCCAGCGTCAAAGGTCTTTCAAAAAAGGCGAAAAAAGCCGATAAGTCCCGAAAATAAGCGTCCAGCGTATGTTCGGAATAGCCGCGTTCGCTTTTAAGCCAGTCCTGCCAGCGTCCGATAGTTTCCAGTGCATCGCCGGCGGCGTTGTATTTGATTTCGCTTTTCATGTTTCCAGCATACGCTTTGCGGGTTAACTTTTCGTATAGATATTGACATTTTTGCATTTGCGTCATATTTTCGCCCGGAATAAATCCTATTATAAATTAAAAGATAAGGTTATGTTAAAAGCTATTATTAAAGGAAAACCCGAAAGAATCAGCGAATTTACCGCTGTATTTGTCGAAGTGGTTTCGGGAAGTTTGCAAAACGGCAGAATGAAAAATCTGAAGTTGATAGAAGCCGAAACGGATGAAAAGAGCCTGGAGGCGCTCAATCGTTCGGAAGTCGGTGACGAAGTGGTTCTGGATGTCCGCGAAGCCGGAAAAATAACCGGTTTTTATAATGTTTCCAAAAATCTGGGGCTTGCGGAATTGAAAAACGCTTTGTGAAAGCGGCTCCCGTCAATTACTGTGTTTAACTTAAAATAAAAAGATTATGAAAAGTTTTGAAGCAATCATTGTCAGAGTAAGCCGGCCCTTTGCCTATAATAAAGACGGCATGGTCAACAGTTGTATTAAGATGCTCGTCGATGTGAAAAATGTCGGCAAAAGGGTTCTGACTTTCATTCCGGAAAAGGAATATTCGAATTATTCTTTTACGCGTCTCAGCCCGACGGATAATCTGAAAGAGCTGTCGCCGTTTGTTTTCGCTTCTCTGTGCGAAAAGGGCGACAGGCTGCGTGTCAGGCTCAAGGCAAATGCGGAAGAAAATTGGCGGTCTTACGACATTGATGAGATGGAGAACCTGACCAACGGTTTAGTCTGTCGCTGAAAACATTTTGAAAAAAACGGCCGAATTGCAAGATTTCGGCCGTTTTTTTGTGCGTAACCTGCAATCGGATTTGTTTTAAAATCGGCAGATTGATATGATAAGCGGCAGATAACAGTTCAGAGGATTATCCGTGTCACAGATTATCGGCGTTTTGCTGCCGTTGCCGTTCAATGATGTTTTCGATTACAAAACCGAGGAGAATGTCCCGCTTGGTTCTTTTGTCCGTGTGCCTTTCGGCCGCGAAAAGCAGATTGGCGTCGTTTGGAAAATCGGTCGTTCGTCCAAACTGGAAGAAAACAAAATTAAAGCGGTATCCGAAGTTTTAAATTTTCCGCCGTTGTCAGAAGCGTTGCGCAAATTCGTGACTTTCGTCGCTTCGTATAATATGGCTTTTCTGGGCCTTACGCTCAAAATGGTTATGGGCGTCAAAGCCGTTTTCGACGACAATCAGACTATGACGCTGTATCGTCTTTCCGGCAAAACGCTGGCAGAGGCAAAACTTAAAAATTCCGACGCCCGCTGGCGGGTAATGGAACTTCTTCGGCATTATCCCTATACCCGGGCCGAAATCTGCGCCGGAGCCGGCTGTGGTTCGTCTGTTGTCAAGACCATGATTGATGCCGGTGTGTTGGAGCCCTTTACCGTTGAAAAGAAAAAATCCTTTCAGCTGCCCGATGCTGAACACCAAAAAGTCAGCCTGACCGCCGAGCAGGCGGAAGCCGCCGCCCGGCTGGTTGCCAAAATCGGCGGCGGATTTTCGGTTACGCTGCTGGACGGCGTTACCGGTTCCGGCAAAACCGAAGTTTATTTCGAGGCCGTGGCCAAGGCGCTGGAAAACGGCCGCCAGGTGCTGATTATGGTGCCGGAAATTTCCCTGACGACGCAGTGGCTGAACCGTTTTGAAAAACGTTTCGGTGTCCGTCCCGCCTGCTGGCATTCGGGATTGGGACAGCGCGAGCGCATGGACAACTGGAGCGCGGTCATCGACGGCCGCGCCAAAGTGGTGGTCGGTGCGCGTTCGGCTTTGTTTCTGCCCTTTGCTGATCTTGGCCTGATTGTTATCGACGAGAGCCATGACCACTCGTTCAAACAGGAAGACGTTGTCAATTATCAGGGGCGCGATATGGCGGTAGTCCGTGCCAAGTTTGAAGGTTTTCCGCTCATTCTTTCCACCGCGACCCCGGATTTGGAAACTGTCTGCAACGTGGAAGAGGGAAAATACGATTCCGTCCGTTTAACAAGCCGTTATGCTGCGGCGGTGATGCCCGAGATTAAAATTATCGACCTCAAAAAGGACAAACCGCAAAAGGGAACCTGGGGCGTTTCGTGGCTGGCGCCGACACTGGTTAAGGCTTTGGCCGAAAACCTCGGAAAAGGCGAACAGTCGGTCTTGTTTCTTAATCGCCGCGGCTATGCGCCGCTGACCATTTGCCGCGATTGCGGACACCGCATTCAGTGTCCGAACTGCACCGCCTGGCTGACCGAACATCGCAGCAGCAATTCGCTGGTCTGTCATCATTGCGGCTACGCGACGGCGATTCCGCCGCGCTGCCCCGAATGCGGTTCCGAAGACGGGCTGACGGCCTGCGGCCCCGGCGTGGAGCGAATTGCCGAAGAGGTCAAAGGGCGTTTCCCCGATGCCCGGATTGAAATTCTTTCCAGCGATATTACCTCATCTCTGGCCGAAGTTTCGGCGGTTATCCGCAAAATGGAGCAAGGGGAGGTGGATATTCTCATCGGCACGCAGATACTGGCCAAGGGGCATCACTTTCCGAGCCTGACGCTGGTTGGAATTGTCGATGCCGATTTGGGTTTGATGGGCAGCGACTTGCGAGCTTCCGAACAGACGTTTCAGCTGCTGTCGCAGGTTTCCGGACGTGCCGGCCGCGGCGAGAAAAAAGGCACGGTTTACCTGCAGACGCTTTATCCGGAAAATGCGGTATTACAGGCGCTTATCGCCAATGACAGAGATAAGTTCCTAACTTTGGAAAAAAAGACCCGCCGGATTCTCAAAATGCCGCCTTACGGAAAACTGGCAGCCATTATTGTTTCCGGCGCCAACCGTGACCAGACCGAAAATGTTGCCGTCCGCTTGGGGCAGACGGCGCCGAATACCGACTGTATTTCAACGCTGGGGCCGGCGCCGGCGCCGATTTACATGCTGCGCGGCAGATATCGTTACCGGCTGCTGGTCAAAACTGCAAAAAACATAAAAATTCAGGAAGTTGTCCGCGAGTGGCTGCGCCGTGTGGATTGTCCGTCAAACGTGCGGATAGAAGTGGACGTCGATCCTTACTCGTTTATGTGATAAAAAAACGAATATTAATAAATTTGAAACTAATTATTATATATTATCCAACCATCTTAAAAGAAAACTGAGTGCTTGAAATTGAAAAAAGATTCGAAAACCAAAATCGCCCGCGTCTATGCTCTGGCTCTTTATGAAGCAGCCGAGGAAAGGAAGGCGGTGCCGCAGGTTTCGGACGATATGATGAAGCTTCTCGACGCTGTCAGAGCCGATGCCGGCATCGTCAAATGCCTGGCCAACCCGCTGTGGGAGCTTGATGACAAGAAAGCGGCGCTGCGCGAGGTGGCTGCCAGGATGAAGCTGAATGCCGAAACCCTAAACTGTCTGGATTTGATCGCCGAAAACGGCCGTTTTGCCGAACTTCCTCAGATTCTGGAAGCTTTCAGGCATATCTATTATGTCAGGCATGACATTGCCGAAGTCGAAGTCGGAACGGTCAGGGAGCTTTCTGCCGCGCAGGACAAAAAGCTCCGCGCCAATCTGGAAAAGATGCTTTCCCGGAAAGTTGTGGTTAAATACGAGATTAAGCCTGAACTTCTCGGCGGTCTGGTGATAAAGTTTAACTCGAATATGATTGATGATTCGCTCAAATCTAAGCTGAATCGTCTGGAATTAGTAATGAAAGGTGGACAATAATGTCTGTACACGCAAGCGAAATATCTTCCATTATTAAGGATAAAATTGCCAAATCCGATGTCGATGTCGACGTTTCGGAAGTCGGCCGCGTTTTGTCCGTCGGTGATGGTATTGCCCGCATTTACGGGTTGGATAAGGTTCAGGCTAACGAAATGGTCGAGTTTGAATCCGGCGTTAAGGGAATGGCTCTTAACCTTGAGGAAGACAATGTCGGCGTCGTTATTTTCGGTTCCGACCAGCAGATTAAGGAAGGCGACACCGTCAAGCGCACCGACAAAATCGTAAGCGTTCCGGTCGGTAAGGAACTGCTTGGCCGCGTCGTCGACGCGCTTGGCGAGCCGATTGACGGCAAAGGCCCGATAAAGGCGAAGGAGTTCAGCTATTCCGAAGTGAAGGCTCCGGGTATCATTCCGCGGAAAAGCGTGCACGAACCGATGCAGACCGGCCTTAAAATCGTCGATTCTCTGATTCCGATCGGCCGCGGCCAGCGCGAGCTGATAATCGGCGACCGCCAGACCGGCAAAACCGCCATTATTTTGGACACCATCATCAATCAGAAGCATATTAACGAACAGGCCAAGTCCGAAAAGGAGAAAATGTACTGCGTTTATGTCGCGGTCGGACAGAAGCGTTCTACCGTTGCTCAGGTTGTCAAAACCCTGAAAGACCACGGTGCCATGGATTATACCATCGTTGTCGCCGCCACCGCTTCCGACCCTGCGCCGATGCAGTTTATCGCGCCTTATTCGGGCTGTGCCATGGGCGAGTATTTCCGCGACCGCGGCATGCACGCCGTCATCTTCTATGACGACCTGAGCAAACAGGCCACGGCATACCGCCAGATGTCGCTGCTGCTCCGTCGTCCGCCTGGGCGCGAAGCTTATCCCGGCGACGTCTTCTATCTGCATTCTCGTTTGCTTGAGCGCGCCGCCAAAATGAACGATGCCGAAGGTGCCGGTTCTCTGACCGCTCTGCCGGTCATCGAAACGCAGGCCGGCGACGTTTCCGCCTATATTCCGACCAACGTCATTTCGATTACCGACGGTCAGATATTCTTGGAAACCAGCCTGTTTTATCAGGGCGTCCGCCCGGCGGTAAACGTCGGCATTTCCGTCAGCCGCGTCGGTTCCGCCGCCCAGATTAAGGCCATGAAACAGGTAGCCGGAAAAATCAAGCTGGAACTCGCGCAGTACCGCGAAATGGCCGCCTTTGCGCAGTTTGCCTCCGACCTCGACCAGTCGACCAAAAATCTGCTGGCACGCGGCGAAAGACTGACCGAACTGCTGAAACAGCCGGTCTATCATCCGATGCCGGTCGCCGAAGAGGTTATTGCCATTTTCGCCGGTGTCCGCGGCTATCTGGACAAGATACCGGTCGGCGAGGTCAAGTCTTTTGAAGCAAAGGCTCTGGCTGCCGTCAAGGCTTCCCGTCCGGAATTTTTGGAACAGATTCGCGAAGAAAAGGTTATCTCCGAAGAATTGGATAAGAAACTTACCGAATTTTTCGACGGTTTTCTGAACGAATTTATCGGTGAAGAAAAAGCAGCGTAAGGAAAAACGATGGCGGGCTTAAAAGAATTAAGAACCAGAATCGAAACGATTAAATCCACGGAGAAAATCACTTCGGCAATGAAGATGGTCGCCGCAGCCCGTCTGCGGCGCTCCCAGGGTTTAATCGAAAAGTGCCGGTTCTACAACAACAATATTTTAGCCTCGGCAAACCGTGTCCTTTTTGAACTCCGGCAGGAAGAGCAGAAGAAAAACGTCCGTTTTGTCTATCCCGAGCTGATGCGCGGCAGCGGCAAAGCCGAAAACTATCTGCTGCTGGTCTTTACTTCCGACCGCGGCCTTTGCGGCAGCTACAATTCCAATGTGGCGCGCGAAGCCTCAAAGCGGATTGAAGAACTTCTTGGTGGCGGCAAAAACGTCAAAATCCTGTGCATCGGCAAAAAGGGGCGCGACATTCTCAAACGCAAATATGCAGGCATGATTGTCGACACGATTGAGGGGATTGCCAGAAAAGGCGCTAAATATTATGAGGCCGTCGACTTGGGACAGCGGGTTCTGGATATGTATGCCAAAGGCGAATTTGACGTCTGCGAAACCGTTTCCAGCCGTTTTCGCTCGGCCATCAACCGCGAAATCGTCGTCAGGCAGGTGTTCCCGGTGCAGATTGAAGATTTTGAATATAATCGCCTGCATGCGCCGGTCAATGTCTACAAGGGCGCTTTTTACGATTATGAACCGGGCTTGCTGGAAATACTGGACGGCCTTCTGCCGCTTCTTTTCCGCAGCAGCCTGTTTCAGGCGATTGTACACAGTCAGGCATCCGAACACGGCGCGCGCATGACTTCAATGGACAACGCCACCCGCAATGCCAAAGACATGATTTCCGGTTTAACCCTGCGCTATAACCGAATTCGCCAGACGGCAATTACCACCGAGCTGATAGAAATTATCGCCGGTGCCGAAGCGCTTTAAGTGATGATTAAAGGAGAGATTAATGACTGAAAAGAAAACAGCGGCAAAAGCTCCGGCCAAAAAGACGGCCGCTCCGAAAAAAACGGCCGGCAGAAAAAAGGCCGCGAGTGTTGCCGAATTTGACGCCAAGTCGATTAAGGAACTGAAAAAGGAAGAAAAGGCCGCTGCCGCCAAGGTTAAAAAGATTGAGAAAAAAGAGCGGGGCACCGGTCAGCTCGGCCATATTTCGCAGGTTATGGGCGCGGTTGTTGACGTTAAGTTTGAGAATGTCGACGAACTGCCGAACATTCTGACCGCTTTGGAATGTGACAACCACGGCAAAAAACTGGTGCTTGAAGTTGCCCAGCATTTGGGCGAGAGCGTTGTTCGCACCATTGCCATGGATACGACCGACGGTTTGGTCAGAGGTTTGGAAGTCGTCAATACCGGACACCCGATTCAGGTTCCCGTCGGTCCCGAACTTCTCGGCCGCATCATCAATGTCATCGGCGAACCTGTCGACGGTCTCGGCCCGGTAAAATCAAAAACGGAGTTTCCGATACATCGTCCGGCGCCCGCTTTTGTCGACCAGTCGACCGAAACCGAGATTCTGACGACCGGCATTAAGGTCATCGACCTGCTTGAGCCTTATGCCAAAGGCGGCAAAATCGGTTTGTTCGGCGGTGCCGGTGTCGGCAAGACCGTTCTGATTATGGAGCTGATTAACAACATCGCCAAAGGTCACGGCGGCTATTCCGTCTTTGCCGGTGTCGGCGAAAGAACGCGCGAAGGCAACGACCTGTATCACGAGATGATTGAATCCGGCGTTATTGACCTCAAGGGGGGCAAATCCAAAACCGTTCTCGTTTACGGTCAGATGAACGAACCGCCGGGAGCCCGTGCCCGCGTGGCTCTGAGCGGTCTGACTCAGGCCGAATATTTCCGCGACGAAGAACATCAGGACGTTTTGTTCTTCGTTGACAACATTTTCCGTTTCACACAGGCCGGTTCCGAGGTTTCCGCACTGCTGGGCCGTATCCCGTCCGCCGTGGGCTATCAGCCGACTTTGGGCACAGACATGGGTGCCATGCAGGAACGTATTACTTCTACCAAAAACGGTTCAATTACTTCCGTTCAGGCGGTTTACGTTCCGGCCGACGACCTGACCGACCCGGCGCCGGCAACAACTTTTGCCCACTTGGACGCAACCACCGTCCTGTCGCGCCAGATTGCCGAACTCGGCATTTATCCGGCGGTTGACCCGCTTGATTCGACCAGCCGCGTGCTGGACCCGACCGTCGTCGGCGAAGAGCATTATCAGGTTGCGCGCCAGGTGCAGGAAGTTTTGCAGAAATACAAGTCGCTGCAGGATATCATCGCCATTCTGGGTATGGACGAACTGTCGGAAGAGGATAAGCTGACGGTTGCCCGTGCCCGCCGTATTCAGAAGTTCCTGTCGCAGCCGTTCCATGTTGCCGAGGTCTTTACCGGTACGCCGGGCGTCTTCGTCAAACTGGAAGATACGATTAAAGGCTTCAAGGGTATTCTGGAAGGCAAGTATGACCATATTCCCGAGCAGGCTTTTTATATGGTCGGCACCATTGAGGAAGTGCTCGAAAAAGCCAAGAAAATGGAGGAGGAAGCCGCTTAGCGGTTTCTTCCGTTTCCTTAAAAGAGGTTAAAAGATGGAAAAAGGCATTATCTTCAGAATATCGCGCCCGTACAAAGTGTATCGTACGGCCATGGCGCCGAAAATCGTTGTTCCCGGCGTTAAGGGCGATTTGACGGTTTTGGTTGACCGCGCGCCGACGTTGGTTCAACTGCGTAACGGGCTGGTGCAGGTGCTGGACAAGGCCGATAAAGTAACCGAACGCTACTTCATCAAAGGCGGCATTGCCGATATTGCCCGCAACCGCTGCGCCATTTCGACCGAAAAGGTTGTTGCTTACGAAAACACGGACGTCGAAAAAGCCACGGCCAAACGCGACGCCGCCATCTATGATGAAGACAAGGCTTATTATCAGATGATAATCGATTATCTGACCATTTTCGGAAATAAGGAAAAATAAGCATAAAGCCCCGCTGTTGCGGGGCTTTTTTCATATCAGGGTAATTTTGACCGCCTTGCCGTAGGCTTTGGCCAGCTGGTGCAGATGTCCGAGGTCGACCGGTTTGATGCCGACTTCCAACAGGTCGATAATATTGGCAGGTATGCCGGACAGCTTTTCGACCTGCGCCAGCGACAAATGCGCGCTGATACGCGCCTCACGCAGCTGGCGGGCAATGCCGTTCCTTATTTTGATAATTTCGTGGTTTTTGGTTGCCATTATGTTCAACTCCTTCAATGTTTTGTTATAAACAAAACCACCTTTCCATTTAGAAAAGGTGGGAGGAGTTCGAAACTGTAGCACGACAGTGTGCTTATTCGTCCGCAAAGCGGCTTATATCGCACCATCCTCCACAAAGGAGGTTATATAAAGGTTCGTACTAAGGAGTTTCGACACTCCGCCATCGGTCTAACCGCTTCCGTCGGCAGAAATGATTATAAAGGCTAAAAGCTATTTTGCAACGCCTTTTTTCATGGATGTCCGAGAGATTGTCGGGGCAAGTCCGAACATAACAAGGGGGAGATGGTCAAGTTATGCTTCCCAAGTTTGTCCTGTAAGCCTTGCGGTTTTCGCTATCGCTCGACCGCTCGCCAACAGGACTGCACCGCAGCCGCCTCGCAGCTTCACCGGAGCTGCTCCCCACGCTGCGCCCGGCAATGACAAAATAAAAAAGTAAGCGGGGCTGCCGTTATTCAACCGTGACCGACTTTGCCAGATTCCGCGGCTGATCGACTTCCCGCCCAAGCGCGTCGGCAATATAATAAGCCAACAGCTGCAAAGGGATGTTTGCCAGTATCGGAAACAGCGAAGCGTTTGTCTGCGGTACCTTAATCAGATAATCAAACAGTTCCGGCGCCGCGGCTTCTTTTTCGGAAATGACGGCAGCCAGAGGCGCGTTTCTGGCTTTGGCCTCCATACAGTTTGAAATCATTTTCGGCAGGGTTGCGCCGGGTCCGAGAACCGCCATTACCGGCATGTTTTCGTCCAGCAGGGCAATCGGACCGTGTTTGAGTTCTCCCGCCGCGTAGGCATTGGCGTTGATATAGCTGATTTCTTTCAGCTTCAGCGCCCCTTCAAGGGCACAGGTCAGATTAATGCCGCGGGCCATATACACAAAGCTGCGAAATTTGCAAAGTTTGCGCGCCTGTTTTTGAATATCTGCGCTGTGACTCAAAATTTCTTCGGTTTGAGCCGGAAGCAGCAGCAAATCCCGTTTCATTTCCGACAACACCCTGCCGTCGAGAGATGATTTTTGTTCGGCCAGATACAGCCCCAGCCAGTACAGGGCAGCCAACTGAGCCGTATATGACTTGGTCGCCGCCACACTGACCTCAATGCCGGCATTGAGCGGAACCACATTGTCACAGCAGCGGACAATGCTTGAATCGGGACGGTTGGTCAGCACAAGCAGCTGCGCGCCTTTTTCTTTCGCTTGTCTGACGGCGCTGATGGTGTCTGCTGTTTCGCCGGACTGCGAAATACCGATGACCAGCGTGTTTTCGTCCGTCAGGTTTCGGCGGTAAATGTACTCGCTGGCGGCTTCAACGCATACCGGCAGTTGCAGCCATTCTTCCCACAGAGTGCGTGCGTACATTGCGGCATGCAGAGATGTTCCGCAGGCAATGATACAGATATTCTTAATTTTTTCGACGTCCGGATTCAGGGGCGCGTCCCCGACGGAAATCGGCGCGTCGGGAGCGGGGAGGTGGTTGGCCAGACATTTGCGCAGAATGTCCGGTTGCTCGTTGATTTCTTTCAGCATAAAATGCTTGTAGCCGAGTTTGCTGATGACATCGGGCGAGAACTCAATTTCCTCGACCGGCTTAATGACGTTTTCGCCGTTGAGGTTTTTGACTTCGACGCTTTCCCGGCGCACCACGGCCAACTCGCCGTCCGCCAGGTGAATTATGTTTCGCGTTTTGCCGATAATCGCCGGAATGTCGCTGGCAATAAAGTTTTCGCCTTGTCCGAGACCGATAATCAGAGGTGCGTTTTGGCGCACGGCAATAATTTTGTCCGGTTCGTCTTTGTGCATAATGCAGAAGGCAAAGGCGCCGCAAAGCTGTTTGACGCCGGCAATGACGGCTTCTTCCAGCGAACCGCGTTTTTTATATTCGCGGTCTATGAGATGTACCGCCGTTTCGGTATCCGTTTCGGAATGAAAGACAAATCCTTCGGCCTCAAGCATGCGGCGCAGTTCCTGATAGTTTTCAATAATTCCGTTATGTACCAGTACCAGCCTGCCGTCGTTGGAAAGGTGAGGATGCGCGTTTGCGGTTGTGGCTTTGCCGTGCGTTGCCCAGCGGATGTGTCCGATGCCGAGCCGCGGCGCAAACCTTTTGCAGGTTGGCGCTTCCAGCAGTTTTCTTAAGTTTTCAAGCTTTCCTTCCGCTTTGAACACGTCAATTTCGTTATTGTCGTTTAAGGCGATGCCGGCGGAATCGTATCCGCGGTATTCCAGACTCTTAAGTCCGGACAGCAGCGTCGGCGCGACGGCATTGTTTCCGATATATCCGATTAAGCCGCACATTTTGTCAGTCCTTCAGATAACCGGCTTTGCGCAGCGTTTTAATAACGTTTTCTTTGTTGCGCTTTTTGATGGGGCGGATGGGGCGGCCGGCATAAACCGTCCACGGTTCAAACTTGTAATTGGATGGTACGAAACTGAGCGCTCCGATGCTGACGCCTTCCGGAATGTCGTTGCCGGGCATGATGACCGAATTGGTGCCGACGCCGGTGTATTTTCCGAGCCGGACGTTGCCTTGAATCTCCTTGACCTCGGGAATGGAATGCGTAACCAGTTCGTTGACGTAGTCGTTGCTGCTGAGCCAGACCTTGACGCCGGCGGCCAGACTGGAGCAGTCGCCCATTTCAAAGGTATATTTGCCGTCGCCGCCGGCAATGTAGGTGCCGGGCGCAATCTCGCAGTCCGACCCGATGACGCAGGCGGACGAAATGCGGCAGAAGTCGGCAATGCGCACATTGTTGCCGACTTCGACCAGTTCCGGCTTTTTGATAATCACATATTCGCCGAGCGTAAAATTCTTTCCGTGTTTCATATTCAAATCTCCGCAGTTGTTTAACTGCTTTTATCTTTGAATCTTCGGCACGGTTTGACAAACCAAATAAAATTACGAATTGTTACATTTGACCCGCCGGAAAAACAAAAGCCCCTTTAAAGGGGCTTTTTTTGCTTATGCTGCGGCGGAAATTATCCCCAGCTCTTCCATGACTTCTTTTTTTAGCGTCACGTTGTCGGCTTTTCCTGTCGCGAATACGGGCAGCTTGTCCTTATAGAGGATAACCCGCGGCAGAAACAGCTCCGACATGCCGTTGTTTTTGATGTAGGAGTGCAAAACGTCCTGCGTAACCTGATTGTTGTTGGTTACCAGAACAATCTGCTCGCCTTTGCTCTCGTGCGGCACGGCGACAATGCCGTACTGAAATTCGGCGCCCATCCACTCGTAGGCTTTGCAGACCATTTCGTGCACGGCGTTCAGCGAAACCATCTCGCCGCCGATTTTGGCAAAACGCTTAATCCGGTCTTTGATGTAGACGAAGCCGATTTCGTCAATCTCAACCACGTCGCCGGTATGATACCAGCCGTCTTCCAGCGGCACCAGCTTTCCGGGATGTTCGGGCATGATGTAACCCATCATGATGTTCGGGCCTTTGATGACCAGCTCGCCGCCTTTTTCAATGCCTTCCACCGGTTCAATGCGGTACTTTATGGCCGGCAGCAGCTTGCCGATGGAGCCGAAACGGTTGAAAATGCGGTTGTTGGCGGTAACCACCGGCGAACATTCGGTCGAACCGTAAGCTTCCAGAACCCTGATGCCCAAACGTTCCATCCACATGTTGCGGGTGTCGGGTTTGACCGCTTCCGCGCCGCCGAACATGAAACGGACGTTATGAAAGTCGAACGGATGCGCGATTTTTGCATAACCGCGGAAAAACGTGTCGGTGCCGAACATAATCGTCGCGCCGATCTCGTAGACGATTTCCGCCACGATGCGGTAGTGCAGGGGCGACGGATACAAAAACAGCTTGGCGCCTTCAAGCAGCGGGAACAGCGTGCCCACCGTCAGGCCGAAACTGTGAAACATCGGCAGCGCGTTAAATACCGTATCTGTGGTGTTGATGGTTTCAATCGCCGACATCTGCTTGATGTTGGAAATGATGTTTGCATGGCTCAGAACCACGGCTTTCGGCGCGCCTTCGGAACCGGAGGTAAACAGAATGACCGCTTTTTTGTTGCCGCCGTCCTTGTGCGGAACGCGTTTGATTTTGTAACGCAGATAGGCGTTGATTTTGCTCCACAGGCCGATTTCCTTGCGCAGGGATTCCAGATAAACGATTTTCAGTCCGTTGGCTTTCAGAACCTCAATCACGCTTTCCATTTTGGCGGTTTTGATAAATGTCGACGACGTAATAACCATGCGCACTTCCGCCGTGCGGCACATGGAGGCCATGTTTTTGGCGCCGACCGAAAAGTTCAGCATGACCGGTATGCGCTCATAGGCCGAAAGTCCGAAAAACGCGCACACCGCGGCAATCGAGTTGGGCAGAAGCAAAGCCACGGGCTCGCCTTGCGGCGTGTGGCGCTTAAAATATTTGCCGAGTACGAACGATTTGATGATAATGTCTTTGTAGGTGTTGGGCACGCGCTGAACGTCTTCAACGAAGTAGGGGCGTTTGTAGAGGCCTTTTTTGGAGTGAACCTTGGCGGTTTTCATCAGCTGCGCAAAAAGCGAAATGTTCGGATTGTAATTGCATTCGAAAGACATTTCGCGCAAAATCATATATACTTCGTTGCTGATATGGTCGCGCTGGCGGCGCAGTTCGTCTTTGAGCTTAAAACTGCGGGGCTTGCCGATTGTGATTTTCATTTTCGGCAGCGGCCGGTGCGGCAGCCTGCCTTTGGTCTTGGAAAAATAACCGTACTGCGGGCCGTTGATCCAAACCGGAATAATCGGCGCCTTGGCCTTGTCCGCAAGCAGGCCGGGCGCTTCATAAATCTTCATCAGGCCGCCGTTTTCGGTTACGCGCCCCTCGGCGAAAACCACGCAGAGCCGGCCGCTGTCGACCGTTGCAATCATTTTTTTCAGGTCGCCCGGTTCAATCGGGTTAAAAGGCACGATGTCTGCCGTACGCATGAAAAATCGTATCCAGCGCTTGCGGTACAGATGGCCGTTCAGCGCAAAAACCGGATTTCCGGGCAGAAACGCAAACAACAGAACGGGATCGAGAAAAGAAACATGGTTGGAAACATAAACGCCTTTTTTGGGCAGATGTTTTTCATTAAAGTCGATATGGCATCTGACCTTAAAGCACCTGAAAAAAAGTCTCAGGCAGAAACGTACGAAGTCCTTCAAGATATAAATCTCCGAAATTGACAAATAATACCTTATGTAACCAAAAACCTCAAATTTTGTAAAGGTATAATTTGGAGAGGTTCCCGCGCCGCTTAAAAAACAATATATAATGTATTGAATTAGAATAATAAGTTGCGCTTTGTCCAGAGGGGGATAAATAAAGGATTGATTTTTAACATACGAAGTTATACAAGGGAAATCAGTAACATATTGTGAACAATTATTACATTCTTTTCTGTCGATTGTTACAAATTGTTACGTTACGGACGGCAGAACTGCATACATTATGTTGCGATGTATCAACAACTCAAAGTGTGACTTATGAAAAAACTTTTGACTTTGACTGCCGTCGGGACCGTTCTTGTCTGTTCCGATGCCCTTGCTTCCGGTTTCAACCTCAAGGAACAGTCCGCCGCCGCCCAGGGCAATGCCTTTGCGGGAGCTACTGCCGGAGCGGAAGACATTTCCTATTCATTCTTTAACCCTGCCGGGCTGACCCGCCACAAAGGCACCAAAATTTCCGTGGGCGGTACTTGGATTGCGCCGCGTTCCCGTGCCAAAAGGGCGCATGCCGACACGGTTATCCCCGGCGACGACTTTCCGGGCTTTCAGGATTCCGGCTATACCGGCGATATTGTTCATTCTGCCGTTGCGCCGGCAATGTATATGTCCAAACAGCTGGACGACCGTTTTACCCTCGGCCTGTCGCTGAATGTTCCCTATGGCATGATAACCAAATACAACGATCTCTGGGCCGGCCGTTTTCACGGGACTTTGTCCAAGGTAACGACGGTAACGCTGACCCCGATGGTCGCTTACAAAGCCACCGATGAACTTTCGCTCGGTGCCGGTTTCCAGATGCAGTACATCAAGGCGACATTACGTAACGGCGTCCGCGTGCCCAATCCTTATACCGGCGGTGTCTTACCGGGCGTCGAAGACAAGGCGCGACTGGAAGGCGATACCTTTGACATCGGTTATCAGCTGGGCGCTTTGTACGAGCTGACCCCGCAGACCCGTTTCGGTATCGGTTACCGCAGCCAGATTAAACATAAGCTGAAAGGCGACATTGAATTTGACGGACTGATGCGCGATCTGGCCAGCCAGGATATTTCCGCGCGTCTGACCACGCCAGCCAACCTGACGATTGGCGCTTATCACGACATCAATGACAAATGGGCGGTCATGGCCGAGTTCGGACGCACTTACTGGTCTTCGTTTGAAGAACTGCGCATCAAGGGCGACAAGGGGCTGGACAACGTTACGCAGGAAAAATGGAAAGACACCACTTTTTACTCAATCGGTGCCAGCTATAAGGTTGATGACCAGTGGAAGCTCCGCGCCGGTTTTGCCGTCGACCAGAGCGCCGTCGGACAGGAATATCGTACGCCGCGCATTCCCGATGCCGACCGCTTGTGGTATTCGGCCGGTGTCGAGTATAAATACGATGACAAATGGACGTTTAACGTCGGTTATACTTACATTCGTGCCGATAAGGGCAAGGTTAAGCTGAACGGTTTCCATGACGGCGATACTGCCCGCGGTTCGCTGCGTGCCGATTATGAAAACGATATTCATATTCTGGCCGCGTCAATGAACTATAACTTCTAAAGTTTAAACGCAGCGTGGGAAGCAGCTCTTCCCTCTGTGTCATCCTCGGGCAAGCGTAGCGCGACCCGGGAACCTCTTAGATTTTCCGGTCAAACCGGGGAAACTAAGAGGAAAGAAAAGTGCAAGGAAATAACAAAATAGATATCCCCCAGTAAAACTGGGGGTTCTATTAAGAATACAAACCTTCGGTTTGACCACGCTCATTGGCGTGGAGCTGTGTGGTTCCGACACCTTGGCATTCAGCCCCGAGTAAAATCGGGGTTTTCTGTACGGATTGTTATAAAAAATTGTCATTGCCGGGCTTGGCCCGGCAATCCAATTACAGGAGCCTTCTTCTCCTTCCTAAAACTCCAGTACCGGCCGAACGTAGTCGATTCCTGTTTTGTTGTTGCTTCCCAAACCATAGAAAGAACTTCCTGCCGGAACATAAAGCATCCAGGCGTTCTGACTGTCTTTTTCCGAAGACGACCACATTCCGCCATGGCTTAAAAGTGCAACGCCGCCGACTTTGCCGATTGCGGCCTGCACGGATGACAGGTTATTGTAAATGTTAGTCAAAATACCGGCTGCCGGCAGACACCATTTTCCCGAAGTTGCCGAGGTTGGCGCGTATTTTCGCGTTGCCCAGGCTGCCGGATACTTGTCGGCAGAATCTTTAGCCGTAATTTTTGCCGTGTTGCCGCAGCTGTCTCGGTCGGTTGTTGCCGTTGACTGAGAAGCGTAATTTGTAAGCGTTGTAATGTCGCCATAGGGAACAGCCCATTTCATTCTTATACTGTTGTCTGACAATCTGCCGCCATTTTCGTCAATCGGCCAGGGCGCCATAATTTGGCCGTGTTGCCCGCCGTCGGTTATATGAACGACGATGCCGAGAACGGTTTTGCCGCTGTCATGGTTTGCCGCCGGCAAACATTTGCCGTCCGCATAGTAAATGTATCCGATTTTACAGCCGTCTGCCGCACATGTATTTCCCGATAGAGTGTATCCCGATTTGCAGGACCAGGAGCTGATTTTTGAGGAACAGTCGGAGAAATAGGAACAAACGGCATTGGCCGGACAGCTTGAAATAACTTCAGTTCGGTTTCGGCAGTTGTCTTTGTAGGGCGTTTCGCATTTGGTTGAACAGTCGTTATAATATTTCATACAGCCGTATAAGGCCGAGTTGTTGTCGATTCGGTTATGGCAGTTGTCCTCGTAAGCTTTTTTGCAGATGCCGGAACAAGGCGAACCGTAGTATTCTTCGCAGCCATAATTTCCCGCACTTACGCCTGACGGACAGGAACAGCCGGTATATTTTCCTCCGCAGCTGTCTCCCGATACCGAACGAGGATAAGAACAATTGGCGGAAGTATATAGATATTCGCCATTACAGCTGCAGCTTTCGTATTTGCCGCCGCAGCTTGCTCCCTGTCCGGTTTGGTTTGACGCGCAGCTTACCAGTTTCGGGTCACATTGACAGGACAGATATTTGCCGTCGCAGCTGTCGCCGACGCCGACCTGTCCGGCCGGACAGCTTACCAATTTTGACGAACATTTGCAGCCGCGACCGAAAGTGGATTTGTAGGGACAAACATCATCGACTTCTTCTAAAATGCTGCAATTCTGATAATAATAACCTTCTTTCCAACATCTTTTCCGGTCGTAAAGATAATAATCGTCGCCTTTGCCAAAGCCGACGTTGGGGTCGCAGTCGCCGGCGCCGAGGAAACAGATGCCGGCGGTCTTAAAGGCTTTGTCAGGTTGTTCAAACTGAAAGGCGGGCTTCGGTTCGGGTGTGTATGTGTGTGTAAGTGCAGGTAAGCCGGAGGCAATGGTTAGCTTAGGGAACATAAGAGCCGTTCCGGAAAGCAAAGAGAACATTAAAACAGATTTCTTCATAGTATCACCTCGCGACAAAGTTAGAACCGAAGCCCGAAAGGGGAGTGAGAGGCAATGGAAAGAATGTCGGATACGCCGACAAAAGAGCCTGCGGCATAAACGCGCCGCAGCATCAGACAATCCACACCTATCGAGTATCAGGATAAGCTAATTTGTGGAAAGAGTCAACTATTAATGAAAGTACAAATTTTTCTGTCTACCAATGATAGAGCTACATAAAATTTTTTTGTCATACAAAAAAGCCCTCTCATTTGAGAGGGCTTTGCTTCAACCGACTTAGAACGCCGCAGCACAGAAATAGGATAAGTTGGATGTTGTTTGTCCGGTTCCCGCGCCATTTATAGTACAAGAAGAGTAGGAACCCTGATTATAGGTCTGATTACCGGTTCCTGTCCAATAAGTAACATTACTTGCATAACCGGAAGTTTTGTTATTGCAAACCGTAACCATCTGCTGATAGGTTGGTAACCCCCAGGTAAGGCCGGTCGTAGAATTAAGGCTGTCGCAGTATTCGATGGCTTCAGCCTGTGTGCCGGTGCGGGAAGTACGGGATAAAATCGTACCGTGCTGACCATTGGCTTCAACCTCAAATACCGTACCAATCGCCACGCCTTTGTCATTGGTATAGACGTCGCCAATCGCATAAGTCGTCGGAGTCGGATCATTACCGGCACCGCCGCTGCTGAATGACCGCACGCAGAGCGCATAGGATGCGTAACCTTGGCTGTTTTTATAACTGTCATAACATCCTCCAAAAAGCGAGGTTCCTCCATTTACAGCAACGTCTTTTATCATACAGGCAGACATGCCGTTGCTGGTCCACCAAAAACGATCTCCGGGATTGCTGCCACCAGTCGTTTCAATTTTTTGTGTATTCGGAATTTTCGCCAATTGGGCGTTTATTTTGTCAACATTGGACTTAATTAAGCCCATATCTTCCATGCTGGCCAGACTCCAGCCGCTGGTGCCGTCCGTCGTATAACTGGCGCATTGGCTTGATGTCGAACCGGTAAACTGCGCAATGGACATCATCTTGCCGCTGAGGTCATAAACGATACCGACCGGAATACGGCCCGAAATCGGTTCTGCCGAAATTGCGTCAACATATACGAAATCGCCGATTTCCGCCAGTTTTTTACCGTTTTGGTCGGTATAGGCGGTACAAAAATACTTGTCCGGGTCAAAGGGGCAGCGAAGTTTGGCCAGTTCGCCGCAGTCGGAAGCAACTTTGTCATAGCCGAGTTCTTCACAGGTCGGCGCCTTGACGCAGGTCGGCGTTGTTTCGGCCTGAGCCATGGCCCGGCCGGAAATCATCATCCCCAAAACCAGCAGGCTCGCGCCGATTTTCTTTTCTGGATTAAACATGGTTTTTCTCCTCAGTTCTCTGATTAATTTTCTGTTTGTTGACAGGTTGCCGGCTGCGGCAGCCAGTACCACAGCGCCCCATCGCACCAGTAGTTTTCCGCGTCGGCCAGACCTGTGGCGCAGCCGATTGCGCAATATTTGCCGGAACAGTCTTCCAACGTGCAGATGGCGCCTTCCGGACATTTGTCCAGCGTACATTTGTTGTCGCAGCATTCCTGACAGGTCTCAAACAGTTCAAGCGTACCGCTCTGACAGCTGGGCGAACCGATTTCGGGTCCGCAGTTGCAAACCAGATATCCGCGGCATTCGGCAGGTTCCCGTTTATATTTCAGGGTTCCGCAGCTGTCGCAGGGCTCGCCGTCGACTTCGTAGCCTTTTTCGGTGGCTTCTTCATAGGTATAGTCGTAACCGCTGCAGGGGTTGCATATGCAGTTGCCGTAGGATCCGTCATGGGGGCAAAGCGCATCGGGGTCGAGAATTTCGCCTTTGCTGCAATTTGTAACATAACCCGCGTCGGCACATGCTTTGGGGCGGTTTTCGCGGCAGGCGGCAAAATAGCTGCTGTCGTACGGGCAGAACTTGTCGGGATATCCGGGCGGCGTGCATGATGTCAGCGGATAGCCGATGGAAGCGCAGTCCGGCAGGGAAAATCCGTCATCGCTTTTGCTGAAGTCGGTATTGTCGCCGCATTCCCCGAAACCGATAAAACAAATGCTTGCGGTCTGATAAGAATTGTTTATGTCTGCAAAAAGAGGCGCAGGCGTTGTCATGGGTGTGGATAGTGTGTTGAAATGTGCATTAACGGGTTGAGAGAGCGTCATGCTCTTTTCCGCCGCCCGAACTGCCGCATCGGTTCGGACAAACATTCCGCCAATCAAAGCGGCAAATAAACAGAGACGACAATAAGACATGACACACCTCAAACAAGTTAACGAAAGACAGCGCCTGCAAGGGCAGAGGTGTGCAAAAACGTCGGCGATGACACAACCTTGTCAGGCTGCCAAATCGCAGTTCACATCACACCTATCAGTATCTATGATAATCTCTTTAAGAACAAAAGTCAACAATTCTTGACACGTAATTTATTTTTGTCTCAAGTATTATTGCTGGTAAGTTTTGACGGCTTCGTCGCGCTCAAACAGATAAAGCAAAATCCGCAGGGCTTCGCCGCGCGGCGTCGACAGCTTTTCATCCTGCGCCACAATCATCTGCGCGTCTTTGTTGGCGGTATAAAGCAAATGTTTGTGTTCGTTCATGTCGGCGATGCGAAATTCGCAGAAACCCGACTGCCTGGTGCCGAGAATTTCGCCGCCGCCGCGCAGTTCCAGATCTTTTTCGGCAATCAGAAAACCGTCTTCGGTTTCGCGCATGATGTTCAGCCTTTCCCGGGAAGTGTCGCTCAGCGGGTAGGAGTAAAGCAAAATGCAGGTCGAGGCCTGAAAGCCGCGTTTGATGCGGCCCCGCAGCTGGTGCAGCTGCGCCAGTCCGAAACGCTCGGCGTGTTCAATGACCATAACCGTGGCTTCAGGGACATTGACGCCGACTTCAATAACTGTCGTTGCAACCAGAACCTTGAGTTCGCCGGCCTTAAAACGCTCCATAACCGCGTCTTTTTCCTTTTCTTTCATTTTGCCGTGCACCAGTCCGACTTCGCCGCCGAAAATTTTTCGCAGCGTGTCAAACCGCTCGACGGCGGCGGCCAGATCAACTTTTTCCGATTCTTCCACCAGCGGACAGACCCAATAGGCGCGGCAGCCCTGTTCGATTTTGCGTTTGAGCGCCGCGGCGACGTCCTGCAGTTTGGAAATCGGCAGTACCCGGGTATCGACCGGTTTGCGGCCTTTGGGCGGCTGGTCGATTTTGGAATATTCCATATCGCCGTAAGCGGTCAGCACCAGCGTCCGCGGAATTGGCGTTGCCGTCATGACCAGAATGTCGGGTTTGTTGCCCTTGTCCGAAAGCGCCAGGCGCTGATGGACGCCGAAACGGTGCTGTTCGTCGACGACGACGCAGGCCAGGTCTTTAAAAGTAACAGCCTCCACGAACAGCGCGTGCGTACCGATAAGAATGTCAATTTTTCCGGCTTCAAGGTCTTCCAGAATTCTGGCGCGCGCTTTGCCTTTAATCCGCCCGGTCAGCAGCTCGGCGCGGATGCCGATTTCTTCACAAAGCGGCTGCATGGTTTCCAGATGCTGTTTGGCCAGAATTTCGGTCGGCGCCATAATCGCGGCCTGTGTGCCGCATTCAACCGCATTCAGCATGGACATCAGCGCCACGATGGTTTTGCCGCTGCCGACGTCGCCTTGCAAAAGCCTGAGCATGCGGTAGGGCGAAGCCTGGTCGGCAAAGATTTCCTTTAAGACCTTTTCCTGAGATTCTGTCAGTTCAAACGGCAGCCTTTCGAGAATTTTTTTACGCAGAAGCCCGTTGCCCCTGATTTCGCGTCCCTGCTGTTTTTTGACTTTTTCGCGAACCAGTGCCAGAGCCAGCTGGTTTGCCAGCATTTCGTCATAGGCCAGCCTCCGGCGCGCCGGCGCCGAAGGCAGAATGTCCGCATCCGATTGGGGATTGTGTACGGCGGCCAGCGCTTCGTTGAAAGCGGGCAGGTCTTCGGCCTGCCGGTAATGTTCGTCCAGCCATTCCGGCATTTTCGGAACCCGGGCCAGCGCCTGGCGGATATATTTGTTTATCATTTTGTTGGTAATGCCGCCGGTCAGCGGATAAACGGCTTCGACGGTCTTAATCCGGTCCATCTCTTCCGGACGCCCGACATAATCGGGATGACTCATCTGCAAACTGCCGTTAAAGCTTTCCAGCTTGCCGCTGATGACCCGCTCGCTGCCTTCGGGAAGATTGCGTTTCAGCGTTTCCGGATAAGCGTGAAAAAAGCTTAGGGTAATCTCTTCGCTGCCGTCGGTGCAGACGATTTTGTAGGGAAGTTTTTTGAGCTTGGGTTCAATATGCTCCAGAACTCTGATTTTTACCGTAACGATGGAACCGATGCGGGCGTTCGCAAGTCTGGGCGAATAGCGCCGGTCGATAATCGAGGAGGGCAGATGCCACAACAGGTCGACGATTTTGTCCCCGGCCAGATTGCGCACCAGTTTGGCGGTTTTTTCGCCGATGCCGTTCAGATTTTCGATTCCCGCAAACAGCGGATATAAAAGCGGCGGCCGCATGGTTTCTTAATTATTCCTCAAGAAAAAGGTTGCTATAATGCGCATATTGTATATATTTTATTTCAAATAGTAAATGATAAGATTGCCAAATGCACGCAGACATTGAACAACTTGCGGATTATACGTTTTCTGCGGTAGCCGAGGGGTATGACGCCTTTCTGCTCCGCGATTTGCTGCGCTCGTCCAAACAGGATATTCTCTACATTGTCAGCGACGGCCTCAGTCTGGAGCGCACGGCCGAGCTTTTGAAAAACGTGGCGCCTGATGTTGAGGTTCTTAAGTTTCCGGCCTGGGACACGGTTCCCTACGACCGCGTTTCGCCAAATGCCGGCATCGTTGCCGAACGGGTGGCGGCTCTCGGCGCTCTGACCTTAAATCCGAACCCGAAGAAAAAACGGATTGTGGTTGCCAGTATCGGCGCCGTTATTCAGAAACTCCCGCCGTCCAAAATTTTTCGTAATTCCATGCGCGAGATCAGGGTTGGCGGCAAGCTCGACTTCAACGATTTTGTACACTATGCTGTCGTCAACGGCTACAACCGGGTCGAACAGGTTATGGAACCCGGCGAATATGCCGTCCGCGGCGACATCCTCGACATCTTTCCGGTCGGCACGCCCGAGCCTCTGCGTATAGACCTTTTTGACGACGAAGTGGAAAAGATCCGCACTTTTGACGCGTTCAGCCAGCGCACCACCGGCGAACTGAAAAGTTATGGCTTTCAGGTGGTCGGCGAAGTGGTGCTCGATAACAATACCGTCAAGAATTTCCGTGCCGCTTATCGCGAGGCTTTCGGTGCCGCCGCGCAAAGCGACGAGCTTTATGAGGCAATTTCCGCCTCGCGCAAATATATGGGCATGGAAAACTGGCTGCCGTTTTTCTATGAAGAGCTGCTGCCGAGCCTGTTCGATTATCTGCCGGCCGCCCATGTCGTGCTTGACCGCAGCGTCGACGATGCTCTGCTGGCCAAGGAAGACGGCATAATGGACTATTATCTGGCCAGGCAGGAGGCGCTGGGCATAAAGTCGGCCAGCGAAGTCGACACTTATCGCCCGGTCAAGCCGGAGCTGATGTTTCTGTCCGCGCGCGAATTTTCGGCTAAGGTTAAGGCCCGCCGGGCACTCCGGTTTACGTCCATGAGTTTTCCCGGAGGTGAAGGGGTTATAAACGCCGGCGTTATTCCCGGCCGCAGTTTTTCGCATGCCAGAAACGTCAATACCGCGCAGGTTTATGCCGAACTTAAGGATTATTTGTCCGAAAATGCCAAATTGGCGCGCATCGTCTGCTGCTATTCCGCCGGTTCGCGCGAACGCCTGTTTACGCTGATGAGCGAATACGGCATTAAGGATATGGGCTTTGCCGATGATTGGGACGATGCCCTGAAAAAAGCCGCGCATAAGAAAATCGTCCTGCTGGTTATGAACCTGCCGCACGGCTTCCGCGGCGACGGCCTGTGCCTGGTTTCGGAACAGGATATTCTCGGCGAGCGGCAGAACCGCAAGAGTGCCAAAAAAGTTACTTCCAAAGACTTTATTGCCGATGTTTCGTCCCTGTCGGTCGGCGAACTGGTCGTACACATTGAACACGGTATCGGCAGGTTTCTGGGACTGGAAAACATTACCGCGGGCGGTGCGCCGCATGATTGCCTGAAAATTCTGTATGCCGGCGATGCCAAACTGTTCGTGCCGGTTGAGAATATCGACGTCATTTCGCGCTACGGCATGGAAGACGACAACATTCAGCTTGATACGCTGGGCGGGCTGGCATGGCAGGCCAAAAAGGCCAGGGTTAAGGAGAAAATCCGCGACATTGCCGAAAAGCTGATTAAAATCGCCGCCGAACGCCACTTGAAAGTAGCCGACAGCTTTGTGCCGCCGCAAGGTTTGTATGACGAGTTCTGCGCCCGTTTTCCTTTCAATGAAACCGACGATCAGTTAAATGCGATTACCGATGTTTTGAAAGACCTGAATCAGGGATCGCCGATGGACCGGCTGGTTTGCGGCGACGTCGGCTTCGGCAAGACCGAGGTTGCTTTGCGCGCAGCTTTTGCCGTGGCAATGTCCGGCGCTCAGGTGGCGCTGATTGTGCCGACCACATTGCTCGCGCGTCAGCATTATTACAATTTCAAAAAACGCATGGAAGGTTTTCCGGTACGGGTCAGAATGCTTTCCCGTCTGGTTACGCCCAAAGAGGCCGCAGAAACCAAAAAGGGATTGGAAGACGGTTCCGTGGAAATAGTCATCGGCACCCATGCGCTGCTGTCCAAAGACATTAAGTTCTGCAATCTCGGTTTGCTGATTATCGACGAAGAACAGCATTTCGGCGTTGCGCATAAGGAAAAGCTCAAGGCATTGAAGTCGAATGTTCATGTCCTGACGCTGACCGCCACGCCGATACCGCGCACGCTGCAAATGTCGCTGACCGGGGTCAAGCAGCTGAGTATTATCGCTACGCCGCCGGTTGACCGTCTGGCGGCCCGAACCTTTGTCATGCCGTTTGACAAGGTAATGATAAAAGAGGCCATTTACCGCGAAAAATTCCGCAACGGTCAGGTCTTTTTCGTCTGTCCGCGCGTTTCCGATATTTTCGGCATGGAAAAGGAGCTGCGCGCGCTGGTGCCGGACATCAGGATTCTGGTCGCACACGGGCAAATGCCGGTCAAGCAGCTGGAAGACGTGATGAACGACTTTGCCGACGGCAAAGCCGATATGCTGCTTTCAACCACGATTATCGAATCCGGGATTGACATGCCGACGGTCAATACCATGATAGTCCACCGTTCCGACATGTTCGGACTGGCACAGCTGTATCAGCTCAAGGGACGGGTAGGGCGCTCGAAAGTCCGCGGTTATTGCTATTTTACGGTGCCGAAGCAAAAGGAACTTAAGCCGGTAGCCGAGCGTCGGCTGAATATCTTGCAGGCGCTGGATACGCTGGGCGCCGGTTTTTCGCTGGCCAGCCACGATATGGATATCCGGGGTTCCGGCAATATTCTCGGCGAAGAACAGTCCGGACATATCAAAGATGTCGGCATCGCGTTGTATCAGCATATGCTGGAAGAGGAGATTATGCGGCAGAAGAGCGGCGAACGGCAGCGCCGGGAAGACGAGGCGGCCGACTGGGCGCCGCAGATTACCACCGGTATTCCGATTATGATTCCCGAAACCTATGTCCGCGATTTGGGCGTGCGGCTGGGATTGTATAAACGTATCGGCGAAATCAGGGACAAAGCCGGCATTTTGGACATGCGCGAAGAGCTGACCGACCGTTTCGGCAAACTTCCCGAAGAAGTGGACAACCTGCTCAAAACCGTTGAGATCAAACAGCTTTGCCGTGAAGCAAATGTCGAAAAAATCGACGCCGGCGCCAAGGGTATTCTGATAACTTTCCATAACAACGTTTTCAAAGCGCCGGATAAACTGATTAACTGGGTTTCCAGACAGTTTGGCGTCATCAAAATCCGCCCGGACCAGAAGCTGTTTGTCGAACGCGATTTGCAAAGTTATGCCGTCAGGGTCGAAACGATTAAAACCTATGTCGGCAAACTGGTCGAGATGGTCAAAGGAGATTAGATGAGCGAAAACAGCTGCAGTCTCGATTTTTATAATATGCTGGTCCATATTGTTTTCAAAAATCGGGTTTCCGAAGAAAATGTCGCCGTCAAAAACGCCTGGGAAAAAAACGGTACGCTGTTTTTCGACCTGTATTTTTACCGCGCGAAAAAGGGCAAACTGTTAGACGCTGCGCTGGTGCGCGATTTGTATGATCTCAATACCGAAAAATATTATTACTCCGCACAAAATTTCTATCAGGATTTTCTGCAGTCGCGACGTCTTGCCGCCGAACAGGCCGAGGAGATAAAAAAGCCGTCGCCGGTCGTTATTGACGTCAAACAGCTTGAAGCGGTTCGCGATGACCTGATAATTCTGATCTTTCTGGCCAAATGCAACGCGAATTTTACCGACATAAAAACCCGAGCCATTCGCGAATATGTTACCCGTGTCCGTCCTCAGTCTCAGGCTTTGAGCGAGCAGTATGTCAACTCGTATCTCAAAAGCCTGAATCCCGATGAAGAGGATTTTTACCGTTCGTTGAACAATCTGAAGGCCAAAACCCCGGAAGAGGCAGCTGCATTGGCTGTTGACGCTTTTAAGGTCAGCGCGGCCGATGGCGCAGTCTTGTATAACGAAAGGCTTTACCTGGCCGAATTGTTGCAAACTCTGCGCGAATACGGTTTGGAACCTGACGTCGGTTTCTGATTGAATTAGCAAAAGCTTATAATTTTCAGGGCTTTGTTTTGCGGAGGTTTGCGCCGGGTTTTTTATAAAAAAGTTGCTTTTATGCCGTTTTGAGCTTATACTTATATTGGTGTATGAAACAGATAGGTGTGGTGTGTGTGTATGTGTGTGAACAGAAGCACTTTCTGTTAAGCCGAAGCATCTGCCGCAAGGCAGATGCTTTTAAACTGTTTCTTTTCTGTCATATTTGGGCTTCTTTTTCCTTATAGTCATGTTCGGGCTTGGCCCGGACATCTGACCATAGGCGTCACGCTGAGCGTGTGACCCGGCAATCCAATCACAGGAGTTTTTACTGTATCTTTCTCCTTCCTAAAACTCCAGCACAGGAATAACATTACCATTTGTTCCGTTTTTAACTTTAGCCCCGAGCCTACCATTAAGTAGAAAATACGCATGAGCACTGCTCATTATGGATGAAGACCACAAGCTATCCGGTAAACTGTCAGTTCCATACAGTTTATTAAATACTTGTTTAAATGTTTTTTCTATAGAACTCCGGTTATTGTAAAAACTGTTTAATACACCAGCGGCAGGCAGACACCATTTGCCTGCGGTCAATGGTGTCGGTGCGTATTTTCGTGTAGCCCAAGCCGCAGGATACGTATAATCATTTCCTTGGGCTACAATTTTATCCGTATTTTTACAACTATCGTAATCATTTACATTATTAGGGTCTGGATAATTATGTAAACCGGCAATATCTACAAATTCTCTAGACCAAAGTATACTGCTGCGGCTGTCTGTCATAATACCATCCTCGCTGATAATTCGTGGGGCCATTACTTGTCCGCCGACACCATTCGCATTAACATAAACAACGACACCTAAAGGCATCTTGGAACCATCATAATTTGCCGCATTACCACATGTATTGTCTACATAAAAGATATCACCGATATTGCATTTGAGTCGGGGATTGGGACAATAGTAACTATTGCCGTTAGGGCATTTGACCGCGCCTTTTTCGCATTCTGCTTCCGTATATTTATATCCGAGTGCAGCACATTCCGGCGTTGCCGTGCAGGTCGTTGCCCGGGCGTCAAAGGAGAACAAAACTGTCGTTATCAACAATGCTGTTGTCATTGCCGAGCTTGACCCGGCAATCCAATCACAAGAGTTTTTATTGTGTTTTCTCATTATCTTTCTCCTTCTTAAAACTCGAGCACCGGGCGAACGTTGACATTACCGCTGCTGAGCTTACCGTTGCGGTTGCCCAAACCGTAACTGCCGTAAAGGCCCGATGGCCACGCGTAGTGGCTGCTATACTCCGACGAAGACCAGTTACAACAGCTCGGATAGGAAACGCCTCCTACTTTTGAGATCGCTGTTTGTATAGCATCCTGATTATTATAGATGTTGGTCATAATACCGGCCGCCGGCAGGCACCATTTGCCGGCGGTATCCGTCGTCGGCGCATATTTCCGTGCCGCCCAGGCGGCCGGATAAGTGCCGGCATTACCCTGCGCAACTATCTTGTCCGTATTGCCGCAGCTGTCGTAATCTTTTGATGCCGTTTCTCGAGACGTATAATTAGGCAAACTTGAAATATCAACATATTCCGTCGACCAATACATGGTCGTTGAGTTGCTGCTGGTTTTATTACCATTCGTATCAATCGGCCACGGCGCCATAATCTGTCCGCCGACACCGTTGTCATTGACGTGAACCACAATTCCGAGAACGGTTTTGGAACTGTCATGATTAGCCGCTGCAGCACATGTGTTATCGGTATAGAAAATATCGCCAATATTACAGCTTGGGCGGGATGAGACACAAGCGCCGTTTTTCCATATATAGCCGTCATCACAATCACAAGCGGCATAGTAGTTGCCGCATTTGTCGGTTCCTGCCGTTTCATTATCGCCCTCACAGGCGTATTTATAGGCTTTGCCGCATTCACAAAAGACCAAACCGGTGTTCCACGGACATTTAACCGAACCATCCGGACATTCGTCTGCCGTACGGGTATAGCCCAGATCCGTACAGCTTGGTGCTTCAACACATTCTTCCGTCGCCGCCCGAGCGTCAAAGGAGAACAAAGCCGTCGTTATCAACAATGCCGCAGGGAAAGTTTTTCTTGTCATTCGGTTATATTCGGCTCTGTTTTTATTACTGTCATGTTCAGGTTTGTTTTTCCTTATAGTCATGTTCTGGCTTGACCCGGATATCTCCCTTACAGATTCCCCGGTCGAGCCGGGGAATGACAGAAGAGGGAAAAAGCACGGGAATGGCAAATAAAAAACTGTCATGTTCGGACTTGTTCCGGACATCCAATTATAGGAGATTTTATTTTCTTGCTTCATCATTTTCTCCTTTCTAAAATCCGATTATCGGACGGGCGATAAAATATCCGTATCCACAGGAGGACGAGCTGTTGCCTCCGATATTTTCATCATATTTTTTAGCCCAGCTGACAGCCGACGTATAATACCACTGAGCATAGGCATCGGCTTCGGTTGAAGACCAATATCCGCAGGCGCCGGAATAAGATGATGTCGTATTGTATAAAGTTGTTTTTCCAAGCTTTGTCAAAGTATCGTTAACAGTTGTTTTGTTAGCAATCAGTCTGCTCAGTTCATACATGCTGGGAAGCCACCAGTCGCCGGTCTTGGTTCCGGCTGTCGCATAATTATAACAATATTCAGCCGCAGGGAATGATTTTCCGGAACTTTGGGCAAAATTAATAATGGCAGCCGTATTTGCTTTGCCATCCGTGTCACAGGACAGAACTCCCGAAGAGTCATATTCTCCCCAGCCGCCTGCCGATGAACCGCATGTCGTCAGCCCTGTTACATGCGTATTGTAGCCGCCGGAAACCAGATAGCCGGATTGGGTCAAAGCCGTTGCCAGACGGTTTTCCTGATCAAAGACAACGCCGATGGGCGTTTTTCCCGAAATTATTTCGGCAGAGGTTGTCATGTCCGAATATAAGATATATCCGGCTTTGGGAACGTTTGGACAAAAGACTGTATCGCCATAAGGACATTTAAGATATCCGTCCGGGCATTGATCGGCGGTTTTTGTATACCCCAGCGTGCCGCAGTCGGTTATTGGCAGAGTACACCAGTTAGTATAATTTACCGCACATCCGGTTATGCAATATTTGTTTGAGCAGGATTCCAGTTCACAGACATATCCGGCAGGGCAGGTTGTTTCCGAGCATTTGTTTTCGCAGCAGGTTTTGCAAACAGCATATTTCGTTACCGAGCCGCTTTTGCAGGTTGACGTACCGATTTGACCGCCGCATTCGCAAGTCAGGAAGCCGGTGCAGGGGTTGTTTTTGCGTTTGTATTTGGTTGTGCCGCAGCTGTTGCAGCTGCCGTCGGCAACATATCCGTCGGCGGTTGCCTGAGCCTGCGTGTAGGTATAGCCGTCACAGGGATTGCATTTGCATTTGTAATAAGAGCTGTTATAAGGGCAGATCTGAGAACTGTCTTTAATATATCCGTCATTGCAGCTTGTGTCATAACCTGCTTCTTTGCATGCGCGCGCTGTATCGTCCTTGCAGGAAGCATAATAGTTGGAATTATAAGGACATTGGCCGGATGGATATTGCGGAGCGGCACAGGAAGTTATTGTATATCCTTCATTTTGGCATTGTTTAACAGTATCTACAGTAAAATCTTCATCACTCTTGCTAAAAGAGCCATCACCGCATTCGCCGAACCCGAGGAAACAGACGGCGGCGGTTTTATAGGAAAAGGAAGAAGATGCAGGTTCCGGGACAGGTGTGTTTGTATGTGTGTATTCAAGTATAGCGTTATTGTCTGGGGAGAGCAGAGTCAAATCCATGGCCGCTACCGGCGTGATAAAAGTTGAAGCTAATAAGGCCGATAAAGATAAGCAACGAGAATAAGACATGGTACACCCCAAACAATAAAAACCGGAACCTGCGTTAATATATGGGTGTACCAAGAAAGACGGAAATTTCTCAAAAAAGAGACTTCATCACTTTAATACACCACAATAATGAATATATACCATGACGAGGGAAAAGTCAACATTAAATGGCACAACAAAAAAATATGTCTAAAAATTCTAGATATTCTAAAGGGAAAACTCTTAATAGTCGATTTTGGGCAGCATGAATTTGATATGGCTTCAAAATCCGTCAAGATAGCCTGAAGTTAAAAAAAAGCCCCGCATCTGCGGGGCTTGATGAATGGTTTAAAGATTTTGGCCGCGGCTGCCGCCGGGGAAAGGCATATAGCTGCCGACCCCGCCGAAAAAGCGGCGGAAGAAGCCCTGCTGCTGCCCCATGGTTTCTGTCTTGTCTTCGTTGATGGCAACCTGTTTGCCGTCTTTCTGGCTCATGCGGTCAATATCAATAACGTTGTTCTCTTCGTCGAATTTAATGGTCAGAACGTCGCGGCTGACTTCTTTAGGCTCCAGAAAAGCAATCCGCTCAATGTCGGAAGACATGTAAATCCAGGTGTTTTTATCAAGGGAAACAACGGAAGACGGGCTGCCGAGAATGGATTTGACCTGATTTTTTGATTGTCCGACCTTAACCTGTTCGATTCTTTCGTTGGTCGGCATGTTGCCGTTATGTGAAATAAACAAGTCGCGGCTGCATGCTGAAAGCGAGCAGGCCAACAGTCCTGATAAAAGCACTTTGTTTATTGACATTTAATCTTCCTTATCGCTATATACATTAAATATTGTCATTTATATAGCATAAGGAAAGTATTTATGCAAAATTTTTTTTCTTATCCCATTGTTGTAGACGAGCTTTCCCAGTTTGAAAAAAAATATACGCTTAAAGCTTCGGCCAAAGAATTGCTTTATCTGGCCGAAGTATTGAAAGTGCCGTCGGTCAGAAGCTTCGATGCCGAGATTATGCTTAAGCTGAAACATAAGGAGCACCGTCTTGACGTCTGGGGACGGGTTCGGGCCGAACTGGAACTGCAGAGCGTTGTAAGCCTTGAAAATTTTTTCCGGGTCTATGAACCGGAGTTTGCAATGGTTTTCGATACCCTGATGACTTACCGCGAGCAAAAGGCGCTGCTGGATGAGGATATGGACGCCGAAGTCCCCGACATTGTCGAAGACGGAAAAATAGATTTGGCGCAGATTGCCATTGAGCAGGTCGCTTTGGTTATGGAAGACTATCCGCGCAAAGAGGGCGAGGTTTTCGAATTTGTTTCCGAGTTTGACGAGGAGACGACCAAAGCCCAGAATCCGTTCAGTGTTTTGGCAAAACTCAAAAAATAAAAATTATGCTTGCAAATTTATAAAATATTGGATAAAAGGGCACTAAAGCTTTCCTTATGTCAAAATACCGGTTGATTTTAAAAGTCAATTGGTTTATTAAGACGTCTGGAAAATAAAAATAACCGTAAACTAGAGTATAAGAAAATGGCTACACCAAAGAAGAAAACATCTAAATCCCGCCGCGATATGCGTCGTTCTCACGATGCTTTGGGCGCAAATTCCTATATGGAATGCCCGAACTGCGGTGAGTTGAAGAGACCTCATAATGTTTGCCCGAAATGCGGACAGTATGACAGTCGTGAAGTTGTTGCACAGAAGGCAACCAACGAATAATTAAAACTTACTAATATGATTGGAGCCGGTTTTGTCTGAAAATAATCTGGTCATTTCAATCGACGCAATGGGGGGAGATAATTCCCCCCGAGTCGTAATAGAGGGCTTGGCGATTGCCGCCAGGAAAAATCCGGACGTCAGATTTCTGCTGTTCGGCGACGAAGCCAAAATCAGGGCTTCCCTCGGCAATTATCCGCAGCTTCAGAAGGTTTGCGAAATCCGCCATTCCGACGAAGTTGTCCGCAACGAAGACAAACCGTCTTCCGTCATTCGCAACAAAAACACCAGCATGTACATGGCGATTGATGCTGTGCGCAAAGGCGAGGCTCAGGCTGTCGTTTCCGCCGGCAATACCGGTGCGTTGATGGCTATTTCCAAACTGGTGCTCAAAACCATTCAGAAAATCCATCGTCCGGCCATTGTCAGCGTCATGCCGCACATAAACGGCAAATATGTCATGCTCGACCTTGGTGCCAATACCGAATGCAGCGCCATCAATCTGGCCGAATTTGCCATGATGGGCGATATTCTGGCGCGTTGCGCCCTGGGCATAAGCCGCCCGCGCGTGGCTCTGCTGAATATCGGAGCCGAAGAAATGAAGGGCAAGGAAGAAATTCACAAAGCCGCTCAGATGATTCGCAATTCGCATATGAATATTGACTTCATCGGCTATATCGAACCGCATGAAATTCCCAATGACAAAGCCGACGTTATCGTTGCCGACGGCTTTACCGGCAATATTGCTCTCAAATCCATCGAAGGCACGGCGCGGCTGGTTATCCGCATGATTAAAAATGCGGTCAAGGGGTCTTTTCTGGCCAAAATCGGCCTGCCTTTCATGATGGGAGTCGTTCTCAGAGTCAAAAAGACGATGGATCCGAGACTTTATAATGGCGCCATGTTTGTCGGTCTTAACGGACTTTCCGTAAAAAGCCACGGCGGCACCGACGCGCTGGGTTTTTCGGTTGCCGTTTCCAACGCGGCCAATCTGGTCAGACAGAACTTTGTTTCGACCATTCGCTGCGAAATTGAAAAATTAGATTTGGATGAATTATCACAGGAAGCAATTTATGACGTGTATTAGATCTGAAATTATCGGCCACGGCCATTATCAGCCGGCCAAGGTATTGACCAATGACGATATGGCGAAAATCGTAGAAACCAGCGATGAGTGGATTACCGAACGTACCGGTATTAAATCCCGTCATATTGCCGCTGACGGAGAACTGACTTCCGATTTGGCGCTTCACGCTGCCGAAATGGCGCTGAAAAACGCCGGCATCGGTGCCGAAGAGCTTGACTTGGTTGTCGTCGGCACCGTAACGCCGGACAATACGTTTCCTGCCGTTGCCACCAAAATTGCCGCCAAGCTCGGCTGCCGTCATGGTGTGCCCGCTTTTGACCTTTCCGCAGCTTGCTCGGGATTTGTCTATTCGCTGACCATGGCAGACAATATGCTGCGTCTGGGACAGGCTAAAACGGCTCTGGTTATTGGTGCCGAAACCTTGTCCCGCGTTACCGACTGGACGGATCGCAATACCTGCGTTCTGTTCGGAGATGGCGCCGGAGCCGTTGTTATCCGCGCCTATGAGGGTAAAGGAGACACTTCTGACCGCGGCGTCCTGAGTACAAAAATCTTTTCGGACGGCGCCCAGTACGACAACCTGTATTGCAAGGGCGGTGTGTCCAGCACGCAAACTGCCGGTTTTACCTTTATGAACGGCAAGGAAGTTTTCAAAAGCGCCATCGGCTGCCTGACACAGGCTGCCGAAGAAGTTGCCGAACTGGCCGGTATTAACGTAACCGATATTGACTGGTTGCTTCCGCATCAGGCCAACATCCGCATTATTGAAGGAGTCGGCAAAAAACTCGAGCTGCCGGAAAGCAAAGTAATTGTAACCATTGACCATCAGGCCAACACTTCCGCGGCTTCCATTCCGCTGGCCCTTTCCGAATGTCTGGAAAGCGGCAAAATCAAAAAAGGCGATTTGGTTATTTTCAACTCCATGGGAGCCGGTTTTACCTGGGGCGGCGCTTTGGTAAGAATCTAAGGCAAATCAAAAAAAATATCTGTTTAATAACTGTGACGAGGCTCTTGTCATTGCGATTAAGATGATATAGTTCTTTGTAACGAAATTTGATATGTGTAAATAGGAAAAACAAGGAAAGAAAAATGAAAACGATTACCCGTGCGGATGTAGCAGAAACCATTTACGAAGAAATCGGATTGTCCCGTAAGGATTCGAACGACATTCTGGATATGATTCTTGATGAGATTGTTCAGGAGCTTTCTGCCGGAAACGATGTCAAACTTTCTTCTTTCGGCACTTTTGCCCTGCGCAACAAAAAGGCACGTGCCGGTCGCAATCCGAAAACCGGCGTCGAAGCCGAAATTTCACCGCGCCGGGTTATCTCGTTTAAACCTTCTCAAACGATGAGAAAAATTATTAACGCCTAGGTGCGGTTTCGAACGGGGAAAACAAATGGTCGTCAACAAATCCAAAGCCGCGTTCAGAACCATTGCCGAAGTAGCCGAAGAACTTGGCGTGGCAACGCATGTCCTGCGTTTTTGGGAGACCAAGTTTCCCCAGATTAAGCCGATGAAGCGCAACGGCGGCCGCCGTTACTATCGCCCGGATGATGTCAAACTGGTCAGCATTATTAAAGATTATCTGTATGAAAAAAGATATACGATAGAAGGCGTGCAGAAAGTCTTTAAGGAAAAAGGCGTTAAAAATCTGCTGGGCGAAGAAATACAGAAAGATTTTTTTGAAGCAGAAACCGAAATCCCCGAGTTGGACGGCCGTAGCCGTGAGTTGCTGACTTCTTTGATTGACGAACTGAAGTTGGCCAAAGAAGAGCTTTCTCGTTCATTGGCAAAAGCGAAAGAATAAAAATTATAAAAAAATTTGCTTGCAATTATTCTGAATTGAGTTAAAAAAGATAACGAAAAAGGAAAGGTAGTTCAGCCTGAAAGATCTTTGAAAATCTTAGCGAGCAAGGGCGCGGGGCAACCGCATGAAAAAAGTATTATTAGTGTTGAAACTTTGAGAACATAACGGGACGTAGTTCAGCCTGGTAGAGCGCTTGCATGGGGTGCAAGAAGTCGGAGGTTCGAATCCTCTCGTCCCGACCAAATAAAAAAGACCGCGTTAAGGCGGTCTTTTTTGTTGGAATTGGGACGCAGGATTTGAACCTCCGGGAGGAGGTTCGACTACCAGCAATAGGCGAGACGGGAGTATCGCCGGTTTTGCCGGAGGCAAAAATTGCGCCTGTGCAACTCAAGCAAAGCGCAGAGTAATCCTCTCGTCCCGACCAAATAAAAAAGACCGCGTTAAGGCGGTCTTTTTTGTTGGAATTGGGACGCAGGATTTGAACCTCCGGGAGGAGGTTCGACTACCAGCAATAGGCGAGACGGGAGTATCGCCGGTTTTGCCGGAGGCAAAAATTGCGCCTGTGCAACTCAAGCAAAGCGCAGAGTAATCCTCTCGTCCCGACCAAATAAAAAAGACCGCGTTAAGGCGGTCTTTTTTGTTGGAATGTTAATTAGACATACTTTCCCGTAACGCTTTCCGGGCAGGCGGCGATTTGTTCCGGCGTGCCGCAGGCGACAATTCGGCCGCCTTTGTTTCCGCCGCCGGGACCCATGTCGATAATGTAATCGGCATTACGGATTACGTCTAAATCATGTTCGATAACAATAACCGTGGCGCCGTTTTCAACAAGTTTCTGAAAAATTTCCATCAGGGTTCGAACGTCGAGCGGATGCAGGCCGATGGTCGGTTCATCAAAAACGAATACGGAATCTGACTGTCCTTTGCCCATTTCTCCGGCCAGTTTCAGACGTTGGGCTTCGCCTCCTGACAGGCTGGGCGTTTCTTCTCCGAGCGTCAGATAGCCAAGACCCAAATCCTGCAGCACTTTCAGCCGCTGGCGAACGAGTTTCAAATCGTCACAGGCTTTCAGAGCCGAATTTATGTCCATGTCCATCAGTTCGGGGAGGGAATAGGCCTTTCCGTTTTTGGCAATGTATTTTACGTCGCCGGCTTGTCGGGCATATCTGGAACCTCGGCATTCGGGACACGGAATTTCGACGTCGGGAAGAAACTGTACGTCGAGATTGATGGAGCCGGTACCGTCACAAACCGGACAACGCAGTTTTCCGGTGTTATAGGAAAAATCGCCGGCTTTGTAACCGAACCTTTTGGCATCGTCGGTTTTGGCAAAAATTTTACGCAGTTCGTCGTGTACGTTGGCATAGGTTGCCACGGTTGAACGTACGTTAATCCCGATTGGCGTGGCGTCAATCAGTTTGACTTGCTCAATGCCGTCGGCCTCGACTGAAACAATATGCTTCGGCAGCTTTTTTCTGCCTGTTGCCGCTTCCAGAGCCGGGACCAGACTTTCCAGAACCAGAGTCGTTTTGCCGGAACCGGAAACGCCGGTTACAACGGTCAGCCTGCCTTTGGGAATGTTCACTTTCAACGGCTTGACCGTATGTATCGGTTCGGTGGAAAGGCAGATGGATCCGCCGGCAAACATCTCTTTTGAAGACGGCCGTTTACGAAGTTTCGTTTCCTTTTTGTCCGAAAGAAACGGACCGATAAGCGAATTTTTGTTTTTTTCAATATCGTTTATGGAGCCTTCGGCAATAATCCGACCGCCGTTGGCGCCGGCCTGCGGCCCCATTTCAATCAACCAGTCCGCATCAGAAAGAATTTGTACGTCGTGGTCAACCAGCAAAACCGAATTGCCGTCGTTGACCAGGTCGCGCATAACGCCTTTCAGGCCGACAATGTTGGAGGGGTGCAAACCGATAGACGGTTCGTCCAGAACATAAAGGACGCCGGTTGTGCGGTTGCGGACGGCTCGAGCCAGCTGCATCCGCTGCCGCTCTCCGGTCGAAAGAGTGGCGGCTGCCCGGTCAAGCGACAGATAACCCAGACCGAGGTCAAGCAGCCGTTGTGCCGTACTTTGAAATGATTCGCAAATGCTTTCCGCCATCGGGCGCATTTCCTGAGTCAGCGTTTCAGAGATACCCCTTACCCAGCTGACCAGCTCGGCCAACGGCATTTGACAGGCCTCATCGAGCGAAATTCCGCGCAGTTTTGGTGCTCTTGCCGCTTGAGAAAGACGGCTGCCCAAACAGTCGGGACAGATTTCCTGCTTCAGAAATTTTTCAACCCGTTTCATGCCCTGTTCGTCTTTTACTTTTGCCAAAGCGTTTTCGACGGTATAAACCGCGTTATAATAAGTAAAGTCAAGCTCGCCCGCCTGATTGGAACTTTTGGCTTTGTAGAGAATATGTTTTTTTACGGCCGGCCCGTTGTAAACGATGTCTTTTTCCTTGTCGGTCAGTTCTCTGAAAGGTATGTCGGTACGAACGCCCATGGCGCGGCAGACGTCGGTCATCAGCGACCACATCAGCGAATTCCACGGGGCGACGGCTCCTTCGTCGATAGACAGGGATTCGTCCGGCACGAGCGTCGCCTTGTCCACGGTTCTTATCATTCCGGTTCCGTCACAGGTACGGCAGGCTCCCTGACTGTTGAAAGCCAGTTCTTCCGCAGACGGCGCATAAAATCTGGCGCCGCACTGCGGACAAGTCAGTTCCTGTCCGGCGGCTACGGCAAGCGTCGATTCCAGATAGTGTCCGTTCGGACAGCGGTGGCTGGCCAGCCGGGAATACATCAGACGGAGACTGTTAAGCAATTCGGTTCCGGTGCCGAAAGTGCTGCGAATGCCGGGGACGCCGGGGCGCTGGCGCAGGGCCAGGGCTGCCGGTACATACAAAACCTCGTCTACCAAAGCTTTTTCGGCCTGCGTCATGCGTCTGCGGGTATATGTAGACAGTGCGTCCAGATAACGCCGTGAACCTTCCGCATACAAGACACCCAAAGCAAGAGAGGATTTTCCGGAACCGGAAACGCCGGCAATGCCGACGATTTTATTAAGCGGGATATCAACGTCAATGTTTTTCAGATTATGTACCCTGGCGCCGCGCACCAGTATTTTGTCGACCATGTTTTTATCCAAAATCAGGGGTTGTTGTCTGAACAGGAATTTTATTGAATTGTATTATAATTTCAAGTACCAATGGATATAATACTCATCTGAAAAAAGGAAAATGTCATGCCTTGCTCCTTTGCGCCGATAATTGACGGGAATACCCGTATTCTGGTCATCGGCACCATGCCCGGTGCCGTTTCATTGGAAAGACAGGAATATTATGCCCATGAGCGCAATCTGTTCTGGAAGGTTGTCTCGGAGACGTTTTGCGGCGGCCGGCCCTTCGCTTCGTATGAAGAAAAAAAGGCCTGCCTGGCGGGCAATCATATCGGTTTGTGGGACAGCGTACAATCCTGTCATCGCGTCGGAAGCCTGGACAGCGCCATCAAAAATGCGGTTCCGAATGATTTTGCCGCCTTGCTGAAACAATATCCGCGGACGCAAAGGCTGCTGTTTAACGGCCAAAAGGCTTTCGGGCTTTTTGAACGGTTTTATCCGGATATTTTGGAATATGTCGATTACGAGGTTCTGCCGTCGACCAGTCCGGCCAATGCCGCAGTTCCCTATGAAAAAAAATTGGAACTGTGGCGGGAAGCCCTTCGCGGCCGAGCGGTCAGCGGCCGCTGTTGAAATGGCCGCCGCGGCTCTGATAAAACTTAATCATCTGATTTTGAAAATACCGGTTTCCTTCTCTGATACAGTCGGAACAAATCGGCGGTTGTCCGCGCATTTTTCTGGCCAGCCGGACGCGGGTAATTTCTCTGAAATCGCCGTCCAGACGCTGCTGCATGATGCAGCCGTCATTAAGGCAGTGAGCGCCCAGACATTCATGGCTGTTAACCCGCCCGTTTCCGGTCAGGCCGAGAACATGTCCGAATTCGTGCATGACCACGGTTTTGAACCCTTCTATGTCAAGCCGGTTGTTTTCGTCCAGAAAGCGCCGTACCGAGATAATGCTGAAAGCGTCTTCTTTGCTGACGCCCAGACAAAAGTTAAGCAGCCTGCCGTCAGGTGCTGTGCCGTACAGGTCTTTTGACGTAATCAGCAGCGAAAGCTGAGGAATCTGCCGCGCGTATTTGTCTTGCTCCAAATCGCAATAAAGCTGATCGATGCTTATCTGTCTGCGGCTTTCCCAGCGTCCTTCCGCGGAAGCTCTCAATTTGGCCCGTTCAATATACCAGTCAATGCTTTCGTAAGGATTTAGGATAACGCTGCCGTTGCGACAGGTTCTGGCCTGAGCGCTTTGCCAGTTTCCGAGGTTCTTGATCGGATAATCGTTCTTATGGGCAGGGAAGGCGCCCATAAGGTCTTCGACCGCTTCCTGAACGTACGGCGCCAGTAGCTCAAGCCCTTTTTCGTGCGTAATGTATATGTCTTTGATGCGGGACATTTGCTTTTCCTGTCTCGGCTATCTGTGCTGCTTCTTTATCAGATAATCTCTGATGACGATGCCGGTGCGGCTTTCCTGCCGTCTTTTCATATAATCGGCCAGCGCCTTGTAAGGCGTGCGCTTGGGCGAAATGCAGTTGAACAGGGCATTGGCCAGACTGTAGCCGGAAAGATTGCGTCCGACCTTTATGTCCAGAGAGTCTTTAATTTTTTTCTGCTGTTTTTCTTTTTCGCTGTCGCTGATGTTCAGTTTGCCGATATACTGCGAATATTCCATGGCATCTTTTTTCTGGCGCTGGGTTAACGCTACGATTTCGTTGCTGATGCGGTGCGAAATTTTTATATAGGCCTCTTCCATTTCGCTGTCCTTGATGGAAGCCAGAAATTTGTTCAAATCGCTGTTGGGCGTATCCTGCGAAGAGTTTGTAAGCTCATAGAAACGGAGAATCTCCTTAAACCATGGCGTTTTAAACGCATGAAGCTGATAACCGGCGTCCATGTCCTGCAACAGAAGAAAACCGCGTCTTTCGCTCCACAGAATGGAGTTGATTGTTTTGGGCTGAATGCCGATGCTGCCGGCTTTCATTTTCCGTTCCAGATGGTTGTTAAGTTTTTGCAGATACAGGCCGTAGGTGTCGTGACGTACGAAGGGAAACTCTATGTCCATAAGCTCTTCAAGCAGGTGTTTGGTATAAGGGTCGTTAATCTGCGGGGTTTCGAGCGTCCGTGGCGTGGTGTTGTTCATCAGCCGGCGCAGAACTTCGATGTTGGTCGTCTGGTTGCTTTGCGAATCTCTGGTTTGCGCGTCATATTTCTTTATGTTGAACAGATCGTCGGCACTGATGTTATAGTCCGGCGAGTTGGCCTCGATATAATTGACGATTCTTTGCAGTTTGGCGGTCCTGTAGCTGACATCAAGCTCGGGATTCAATCCTTTTACAGCGTCGTAATACAGCACCATTCTTTTAAGCAGCTTGTGCTGCTGGGGCTGTTGGTTGTGAATATAGGAACGCAGGCGCGGAAAGGCGTCGTTGACGGCAATCGCGTCCAGCCTGATTTGTTCAAAACGGTTTTCGTCGCTGGAGGGAATTTGTTCGGCAATGCGGCACAGCCGGGTAATGTTGTATGGCGTGACCCTCGACGTCAGGCATCTGAAAACAAAGCCGCTGCTGCCATGGTCGGAAATGTCCGTGCCCCAGATATTGCCGACCGAATTGAGAATTTTGTTCTTGCCGTTTTTTATTACCGGAACCACGTTTTTAATGGCGCCGATAGCCAGATCGTCGTCAATGTCGGGCAGCTTTTCGATATATTTGTCGAAATGAAGGGCAAAAAGCATGAATTTGGCCGGCGTCAGGGAATCAATGGCCTGCGACATGATGTCCAGGCGTTTGACTTCATATTCGGCTTCTTTCAGGTTGCGTTTGCTGAAAATAGGGGTCTTGACCTGTCCGAGATTGGCAACCAGAACGCCGTAGTCGACGGAATAGAATTTGTCGATAATTTCGCGCTTGTTGAAAGTTACGTTTGTTTCGTGGTGCGTATTGTAGAAGACGGAGATGGTAATGTCGTCGTCGCGGGCATAGTCCAGCACCTTCGGAAAAGTTTCCGCAATCTTGTCAACCAGCAGGCCGTCGGGGTCAATGTTCATCTGTTCTTTGAAATAATTGCTCAAAACGCGGCATAAGAGGTTTTTGTCGTCTTCGCTGCCGTCAAGGTTATGTTCAATGTTCTTGAATTTTTCGGAAATCTGCCTTATGCGGTACAATTCCAGCGGGTTTTTCTCGCAAAGCAGGTAAAGCAGTTCAGCCTGCGGAACTTTAAACTTTTTGCCGATGTTTAAATTTTCGGCAATATTTTGAATTGTATTGAAATTTTGTTTTCGAACCGCCTCATCGGAAAAGTTTTTTTCCAGCCGTTCGTTGATGTCGTTTACGAAAACAGGTGAAAAATAGTTATTTTCGCTCATAGTAAAAACCGTTTGTTGTGTTAAAGAATGAATAAAAGCTAACACAAATAAAGACGAAAAGCAATGATTTTTGTCTAAAATTTAATTTTTCAGATTTTTTTCTTCAGATATTCACGCAAAACGGCGGCATTGTTGTGTTCCGTGTCATGCGCGCCGTAAAGCAGGGTAAGTTTGGCGCAGTGGCTGATATTTTGTAAAAAGTCGTTCCATCCCGAAACGTTGTTTCGCAGCTCCTGATGGTAGTTCTTCTTAAAATCTTCCCAGCGGTCGGTATCATGGGCAAATTTTTTCCGCAGCTCGGTCGAAGGAGCGATTTCCTTTGCCCAGTAGTCGATACGGGCTTTGTCCTTGCTCAGGCCGCGCGGCCACAGGCGGTCAACCAGCACGCGGCACCCGTCCGTTACGCCGGCTTTTTCATAAACCCTTTTTATGTCAATATCCATGCCGCCTCCTCAAAATATATATATGAGCTGAACCGGACGTTTCAACGGCAATATTTTTAATTCCGGCCGATGAAGGCGAGGGGAAAAGGATTATATAAAGCGAAAAAACAGGGAGGGAAAATTGAAGGAAATTACGAATGCTCAAAAAAATTATCTGAATATAATGAATGCCTTGTGGGATTTTTTTACCAGCAAAACCGGCGCTTTTATCATTGGTGTCGGCGCTATTGTCATCGGCATGTATCAGTTCTATATCAGCAAACCGATTTTGAAATATGAAGCCGAACATACCAACATCGTTTCCTCGACTGACGTTACCGATCTGAAAGTTACCGTCAGGGAAAAGGAATACAAGGACATGTATCTGACGACGCTGACACTGATGAACACCGGTTCGCAGGCGCTGGACGGCGACGATGTTTCAAAGGTCGGGCACGACCCCATACGTATTGTCGTGCCGAAAGATGCCCGCCTGGTTTCGTACAACATCAACAAAAAGCAGACGTCACCGGCCGTCGCCGCCTCGCTTGAGCCTTACGACGGCGACATTCTTATCAGGTTCGACTACCTTAATCCCGACAATCAGATAACCGTTTCGCTGCTGCACGAAAAAAACAGCGACGACTTCAAGATTGTCGGCAGCGCCGTCAATGTCAACACCATCAGCCGGGCCTGGTCGCCGGTTCAGGTGCGCGAATTTATCATTGCGGTTTTGGTCGTCTGCTTTGCGGCCTATGTCCTGGCCGGTGTTTTCAGACGCCGTTTCTAAAAAGACTTTACAATAATTTTATTTATAATATTTTGTTTGCCATGCGTAAAAAATAACAACATGAAAAGGACTGAAATGTTACATCCATGGCATGGTGTCGGGGTCGGCGAACAGGCTCCGGAAGTCGTAACCGCGATTATCGAAGTTCCCCGCGGTTCGAATATCAAATACGAACTGGACAAGGCCAGCGGCCTGCTTAAGGTCGACCGCATCCTTTACAGCGCCGTGCATTATCCGGCCAATTACGGGTTTATCCCGCAGAGTTACTGCGACGACAACGATCCGCTGGATATTCTGGTGCTGGGGCAGGAACCTGTTCTGCCGCTTTCCATTTTGCGCGCCAAACCGATTGGCGTAATGAAAATGTTTGATCAGGGCGAGATGGACGACAAAATTATCGCCGTTCATATGGACGATCCCGAATATGCTCATTACAAGACCATCGACGAGCTTCCGCCGCATTGTCTGAAAACCCTGCGCCGTTTTTTTGAGGATTACAAGGTTCTGGAAAACAAGCAGGTAATTATCGAAACGTTTCTGGGCCCGGACGAAGCCCGCAAAACGATTAACGATGCTCTGGCGCTGTATCAGGAAAACAAGGAACACCTGACCGGTTACGAAGGCTAGGGCAAAAGGCGGTTTTCCACAAACCGCCTTTTATATTTTCGGAAACTGAAGGATAATTATTGCACTAAAAGAAATCTGATGATAGATTTGAGCAGGAGAATAACTTTAGGATTGCTGTCTATGCCGCAGATTTCTTTGATTATACCGTTGTATAATGCCGAAAAATATCTCGTACCCTGTCTGGAGTCGGTTGCCCGTCAGAGTTTCCGCGATTTTGAAGTTCTCTGCATCAATGACGGCTCGCAGGACGGCACCGAAGCAATCGTCAAAGGCTTTGCCGAAAAAGATTCCCGTTTTCGGCTTATCAACCAGGAAAACGCCGGTTGTTCGGCAGCCCGCAATCACGGCATAGCCGTTGCCGAAGCGCCGTATATCGCTTTTTTGGATCAGGACGACATGCTGCATCCTCAGGCTTTTGAAGCGCTGTATTATATGGTAACCCGTTTCAATGCCGATGTGGCCGCGTTCAGGAACAAAACCGTTCCCGACGATTTTGTCATGGGCGAAACGGAAAATTACAATCTGGAAGAACTGGAATACAGGTTCAGCACCACGCCGTTTGAAGACTTTTTTGCCGGCCGCAAAAACGGACGCGGCGGTTCGGTTCTGGTCTGGAACCGCCTGTATAACAAAGCGGCGGTAAAAGGGCTGGAGTTTCCCGTAAACGTGCAGCCGGCGGAAGACACGACCTATACGCTGAAAGTTCTGTTTCAGATTAAGTCAATGGTTTCGACCGACGCCGAGTTTTTGTTTTACCGCGACAGTTCCACCTCGGTCATGAATCAGGGAAAAACCGACAAATATGTCCGCGCTCATGCGTTGGCCGCTCAGGTCATATATGAATATTTTATCAAGTCAGGACTGGCTGAAGGCCGTCGCCGCGAACTGATTAACCGCTATCTGGCCAGGTTTATTTTCAAATCGCTTGTTTCTCAGCCGCTTCGTCTGGTCAGGGACAAAAGCCGCCGCCGGGAATTTTGGAACTTTGCTAAATCCTGCGTGGCGCTTCTCAGTCAGGGCGGCGCCTATCAGCCGCGCTTGCTCGGCTGGCGTTTCAATCTGGCTTCCAAATTGTTTTTGAATGGGTACTATCGGACTGCGAGGTTGTTTGTATGAAAATTGATGTTGCCGTTCCTTCTTACAAAAAGCCGGAATCTCTGCTTTATACGCTGATGACGCTGAAAAAAGTCGCCGGAGACTTGATTGATGCCGTTTACATTAATGACGATTGTTCAAATGACGGCTCGGTCGAAATTTACAATGACCGCCGGGTGCGCGAATACTTCAGCCCGTGGAAACTGAACGTCCGCGTCAATACCCGCAATGTCCACATCTCGCAGGTGTATGTCCCCGGATATCGTGTCGACTATATGGATTGGAAGTTTATGCTTACCAAATGGCATCGTTTTATCGATCCGCGCGTGCCGCACAACCGGCACGACATCCGCTACCAGTATGCGCTGGACAATACCGATAAGAAATATCTGCTGATTATCCACGATGACGTAAAGTTTGTTAAAGACGTCGTTTCATTATATCTGAAAGCTTTTGCCGACAATCCGAATTTGGCTGTTGCCGGCGATTTCGGACAGTGCTGGCGCTGCCGTTTTGCGGCGGTTTGCAGTCCGAAGAAAATCATGTCCGGCTTTCGGCCGTCCCGCTGGTGGCCGTTGACGCCGACGGCGGGCGAACCGGCGGATTTCAATCCGGCCAATGGTTATACGCGAGCCTGCCGCATCAATGAGTGGTGCTGTATGGTCGATGTGGAAAAATGCCGCGACGTTACCGAACGCAAGCGTTGTTTTCTCGGCAATATGTACAAATATTCGGACACGACCGCTTTTTGGTTCGGAAAAATGGTTGAATGCGGTTACGATTTTATCGATCCGCTTCCGTCCGAGGCTTTGCCCAAACAGCTGGCGCGCTGTCCCGAACATGAAGAATATTATATTCACGCCTGGCAGGGGCACCCCGGCCATTCGGTCTGGGCCGACCAGGGAATGGGCATCGTAAAATACAACCGTGATGAAATTGTTGATTTGATGAAGGCGGAATTTGGTTTTGACTTTCCGCAGAAACTGATAGGATAAGGCCATGTTGTGCAAAAAGAAAAATAACCGGATTGAAGGCGTACCTGTTTACTGTAAAAAAAGCAGCCTGCATTTGTCCGGCCGGAACAATAAGATAATTTTCGGCAAAAACTGCAACATCGTCAACTGTCGCATCAAGCTTTACGGAAACTCGACACTTGTTCTCGGCGATGACTGCTATTTTGAAAATACGCTGATTATGCTGCGCGATTCCGAAGCCCATTTCGGCAACAATACCGAAGCCTCCAAAGTCACGGTAACTTCAACCGGAAACTCGTTGCTTGACCTCGGTGCCGGTTCGGTTATCTGCGGCGAGTTTGACATGCGCAATCAGGGCATTATCCGCGCCAAACGGCTGTGGACGACCTGGGGGCCGCATATTGCCGCCAACCACGGCCTGATTGAGTTCGGCGACGGCGGCACTGCAGATTCGATTATCTATAACAGCGATTTCCATCCGATGTACGATTTGGAAGGAAATCTGCAAAACGAAAATCAGGACGTTATCATCGGCAATAACGTCTGGATCGGCCGCAAGTGTTTCATCTTCAAAGGCGCCAGACTGGGCGACGGCAGCATCATTTCGTCCGGAACCTACACCGGCAAGGAGATTCCGCCGCATTCGCTGGTCGCCGGCAACCCGGGACGCATTGTCCGCCGCGACGTGGTCTGGGCGGTTAAGGATAAGCCGGAACTGAAGGAGTTATTTCCTCTCTCTGCCGACGATGAAGACGGAATGCACGCTTTTTATGAGCGGGCATATGAGGTTACGCCGACCATCAAACACCGCAAAGGCTGCCGGCTGTTAAACCGCCTGCGTGTATTCTGGGCGCTTTTCAGCGCAAAATAATCAGAGTTTTTAGTTAGGGAAAATTTTAAAAATGACAAAATTTCTCATCAAATTCTTATATCTTTTTATCCCTGCAAAAAATTTGCGCGCGAAATTTAAAAATTGTTTTGCGGCTACTCGCAAACCTCCGTGCCGGCATATCGGCAGACATACTTATCTGGGCGCTTCGGTTTTCGTTTCGCATAAGGAAACCTCCATCGGTTCTTTTTGTTCAATTGCCGGCAATACGGCCATCGGTCCCAGCCAGCATCCGCTGAACTTTCTTTCCACGCATCCGTTTCAGTATCTCGGGCACGATAAGCTGCAGCCGGAACATAAGGCTGATTTTGTCTTTGCCCGGCCGGTTGCCGTCGGCAATGACGTCTGGATTGGCGCCAACGTCGTGATTATGGACGGACTCACAATCGGCGACGGCGCGGTTGTCGGCGCCAATGCGGTTGTTACCCGGGATGTTCCGCCTTATGCGATTGTCGGCGGCATTCCGGCCAGAATAATCCGCTACCGTTTTGAGCCGGAGATTATCGAAAAGCTTCTGGCTTTGCAGTGGTGGAATCTTCCCGACGAGCAAATTGCCGCATTGCCGTTTGATGACGTTGCCGAATGTATCCGCATTCTGGAAGCGGGAAAAGAATAGGTTGCAATCGGCGCATATTTGTACTAACCTACAGGCAGTTTTTCAACAACAAGCAGGATACGCCATGAGCCCGACTTTATTTGCCAAAAATCTGATTCGCCTTTTTAAGTTCGACCTCAAGTCTTTTCATAAGACAATTCGCCGTTATGCGGATCTTGATTTGATGATGGACAATCTCAAATACGAAATTGCCGATGAAATCAGGGATATGAAGCTGCCGAAAGTCCTTTCGCAGATGGACAGCGTAAAAGAGATTATAAAGACGAAAAAGAGCGTCGCCCGTTTCGGCGACGGCGAATTTAACCTGATTTTGGGCAATGCCATCGGTTTTCAGGAATTTGACCCTGTGCTTCAGGCGCGCCTGAAAGAAATTTTGACCACGAAGGACAAGTCCATGCTCATCGGCATTTCCAACCGTTTCGGTCGGCTGGACGACGTTGATGCCAATGTCCGGACATACTGGCGCGGCTTCCTGGGTCGTTATCGTAAGGATATTTATGCCTTGCTTGATTTTGACCGTACCTATATTGATACCTGTATGACCGCGCATGCCATTGAGGTTGATGACCATACGACCCCCGAAGTAAAAGCCGAAAGCGAAGCTTATTATAATGAGGTGCGCAAAATCTGGGACGGGCAGGATATTACCGTTATTAAAGGCGCCGACAACGAAAAATTCACGCACGACATTTATGACAATGCCAAATCTGTCAGTTATATCTATGGCCCCAAAGAGCATGCTTTTCGCGAATATGACCGCATTTTTGCCGAAGCGCGGCAGTTGCCGAAAGACCGCCTGATTATCATTGTTCTCGGGCCGACGGCCAAACTTCTGGCTTATGACCTCAACAAACTCGGCTACCGCGCGCTTGACCTGGGACATATGGCCAAAGCCTATGAATGGCTGAAAACCCGTGATAATATCGTCGCCGGACAGTTTTTTGCGGCATAGGGCAGGGTTCCGTCAAATGAAAATTCTGGTCCACCTGCATCTTTTCTATCAGGATATGCTGCCCGAAATGCTGACGCTTCTGCGCAGTCTTGACGGTTACGAGTATGACCTGTTTGCAACCGTCGTTAATGCCTCGCCGGAGACGCTTGCCGAGCTTCGTCGTTTTAAGCCGGAAGTAACGGTCATTGACGTCGAAAACCGCGGTTACGACGTCGCGCCTTTTGTCAGGGTTTTGCAGTTGGCCGATTTAAGCCGTTATGATTACGTCATCAAACTGCATACCAAACAGAATCTCAAACGTCGCGCCTGGTTGAAAAACGTTTCCTTTACCGGCAGCGGCTGGAGACGGCTGCTGGTCAGTTTTATGGCTTCGTCCGAACAGCTGCGGCGGACGCTGGCGCTTTTTCGCAATCCCGAAACCGGAATGGTTTCTCATTACAATCTGATAATCGAAGCGGAGCGGGAAGACCGGCTTGCCAATGCCCGTGCCGATAAAATGCTGGCGGAAATGGGGCTGCGTACCGAAGACCGCCGTTTTGTCGCCGGCACGATGTTTATCGTTCGGGCGGAACTGCTGCGGCCGCTGAAAGATTATCCCTGCCGTATGAGCGATTTTGAACCATATAACGGTGAAACGCCGGGCGGAACGCTGGCTCATGTTTATGAACGTTTGTTTGGTTATGTTGTAACTGCTCAGGGACAGAAAATCGTTTCCTGCGAGGAGGAGACCGGCGCCGTCAGATTCGGCCACCTGCTGCGCTGCGTCGCGCTGGCCGTTGGCCGAACGGTTTTGCAGATCAAAGTCAACCGCAAAAACAGGCTTATTGTAAAGGTATTTAAGATTCCGCTGTGTTCATGGCGGTTGAGAGCATAAATAAAAAGCCCCTCAAGAGGGGCTTTTTATTATTTTTTTCTGGAAAATTTTTCGCGGTTTCTTTGTCTTTGTGCCGCAAATTCTTCGGGAGACAGATGATTGTCATGGTTAACGTCGCCGTTTTCCCAGGTATAGGCCATAAATTTATTGAATTTTTCCAGTTTCTCCGGAGTATCAACTTTCTTGTCAGCAATTTCCTTTTGGGCGGCTGCGTCAAACTCTTCCTTGCTGACCAGCCCGTCGCCGTTGCTGTCCATTTCAATAAATTTTTGCGACATGGCCGCTTTTGCTTCGGCTTTGCCGTAAGCCGACTGCTTTCCCTTTATGACGATAAAGATTAAAACGGCTGCAATTAAAATCAGAACGCCGATAATAAGTTTTTTCATATATACCTCCACACATCAAAAACACAGTTAACAGCTTAACGCCGGATTTTGCATTCGTCAAAGACTTTTTTTGCCTTAATGTATAAGCCGGATGAAACCGATAAGAAAGGCTCCGGCGATGATTCCGGCGAAAATGTCGTCAAGCATAACGCCCCAGGCGTTTTTCAGCCTGCTGTCCGCCCATTTGACCGGTCCGAGCTTAACAATGTCGAACAGGCGGAAAAGTCCGAAGCCGATGAGATAAACCAGCCATGCGTCGGTATTATGATATAAGAGCTGTCCGGCAAAAACAAAGGTCAGCATCTGTCCGGCAAATTCGTCAATGACCACCAGCGACGGGTCTTTTTCTTCCTGATGCGAAATAATTTCGTGCGTAGCCCAGACCCCGATAAAGAAGGCGGTGGCAGCGGCAGTCAGAATGCCTGCCGTCCCGAAAAAGTAGGCGGCGGCGAAAGCCGCGGGAAGCGTTCCCAGCGAACCGACGGTGCCCGAAGCTTTCGGAGCATAACCGAGGCCGAAATAAGAAGCCAGCAAATGAGCAATTTTGTTTTTCATGGTCACAACCCTTTCAGTTTTTTTCATTTAAGCATAAAAAAAACTCTCCGCAATCATAAAATTGCGGAGAGCCTACGCCTGTGCATTAAAGGCTACATGTCAAACTTCGTAACGCCTTTGTATGCGTAGCGGTACAGTTGTTTGATTTCCTCAACCAGCGGGTAACGCGGATTGGCACCCGTGCACTGGTCGTCAAAAGCCAGAACCGACAGTTCGTCAAGGTCTGCTTCAAAAGTTTTCTCGTCAATGCCCATTTCCTTGATGGATGCGGGAATGTTGAGTGTCTTTTTCAGCTCTTCGATTTTTTCAATCAGCAAATCCAGCTTTTCGTCCTTGCTGCTGCCGCCCAAATTCAGATATTCGGCAACGCGGGCGTAACGCGATTTGGCGCTCGGATATTTGTACTGCGAAAAAGCAGCCTGTCTGAACGGATGGTCGGAAGCGTTAAACCGCATTACCTGCGTCAGCAGCAACGCGTTGGCAATGCCGTGCGCAATATGATATTTTGCGCCCAGCTTGTGCGCCATCGAGTGGCACAGGCCGAGAAACGCATTGGCAAAAGCCATGCCGGCCATGGTTGCCGCATGATGAATTTTTTCGCGTGCAACAGCATTCTGCGAACCTTCGTTATAGGATGCCGGCAGATATTTGAATATCAGGCGGATGGCTTCAAAAGCCAGGCCGTTTGTATATTCTGTTGCCATGGTCGAGGCAATGGCTTCCAGCGAATGGACCAGAGCGTCGATACCTCCGGCGGCACACAGGCCTTTCGGCATTGACAGCACCAGATTGGCGTCGACAATTGCCATGTTTGGCGTCAGAGCATAGTCGGCAATCGGATACTTGACGCCGGTCGCGTCGTCGGTAATGACGGCGAAGGACGTAACTTCGGAACCGGTGCCGGACGTGGTCGGAACCGCAACCATGTATGCCTTTTGTCCCATTTCAGGAAATTCGAAAATGCGTTTGCGAATGTCCATAAAGCGCATGGCCATATCTTCAAACTTCAGTTCCGGATGTTCATACATCAGCCAGACGATTTTAGCCGCGTCAATTGGCGAACCGCCGCCAAGCGCGATAATAACGTCGGGCTGAAACGCATTGACCAGATCCAGCGCCTGATGGATGGTCGACAAGTCGGGATCCGGATGAACGTCGGAGAATATCTGAAAACTGATGCCGACTTCTTCCAAAACGTCCGTAATCGGCCGCGTATAACCAAGGTCGAACAATGGCTTGTCCGTAATAATAAAGGCTTTTTTGCGCCCTTTGAGTTCGCGCAGGGCATGCGGCAGGCAACCGGCCTTGAAGTAGACTTTCGGCGGAACCTTGAACCACAGCATGTTTTCCTGACGCATTGCAATTGTCTTAATGTTCATCAAATGTTTAACTCCCAAGTTTCCGCTGACCGAGTTGCCGCCCCAAGAGCCGCAGCCCAAAGTCAGAGACGGTTCCAGAATAAAGTTGTACAAGTCGCCGAGTGCGCCTTGCGAAGACGGGCTGTTGACGATGATGCGCGCCGTCGGAATCAGTTCGCCGTAATGCGTAATTCGGTCATGATTGTTGGGATTGGTGTAAAGCACGGCCGTATGTCCGGCACCGCCGAACATGACCAGCGACTTGGCCTTGGCTGCCGCTTCGTCGAAGTTTTCTGCCTTGTACATAGCCAGAACCGGCGAAAGCTTTTCGGCCGAGAAAGGTTCTTCCGGTCCGACTTCGCTGACTTCGGCAATCAGCACTTTAGTATAGGACGGAACCTTAATGCCGGCCATTTGGGCAATGGTGGTCGCCCTTTGTCCGACGATGTCGGCGTTGACGTGTCCGTTTTCGAGCAGCATTTTGCCGAGGGTTTTCTTTTCCTTTTCGTTAAGAAAATAAGCGCCTCGGGTAATGAACTCTTCTTTGACGGCGTCGTAAATGTCCTTAACGACGACAACCGATTGTTCGGAAGCGCAAATCATGCCGTTGTCAAAGGTTTTGGAAATCAGCACTGAAGAAACCGCCGGTTTGACTTCCGCCGTTTCGTCAATAACGGCCGGAACGTTGCCGGGGCCGACGCCGAGAGCGGGCTTGCCCGAGGTATAGGCGGCTTTGACCATGCCCGGACCGCCGGTAGCCAGAATGGTGTCGACTTTCGGATGCTGCATCAGATACTGCGAAAGCGTGACGCTCGGATGTTCAATCCAGCCGATAATGTCTTTCGGAGCGCCGGCCTTGACTGCTTCTTCCAGCATTATGCGTGCGGTTTCAACCGTGCATTTCTTGGCGCGCGGGTGCGGCGAAAAAATAATGCCGTTGCGGGTTTTCAGAGCCAGCAGAGTCTTAAAGATGGTTGTCGATGTCGGGTTGGTGGTTGGAATAATGCCGGCGATAACGCCGATGGGGTCGCCGACTTTCATAATGCCGTTTAGCGGGTCTTCTTCCAGCACGCCGCAGGTTTTGGTGTTTTTATATTTGTTGTAAATATATTCGGCGGCGAAATGGTTTTTGATAACTTTGTCTTCCATAACGCCCATCCGGCTTTCCTCGGCGGCCATCTGCGCCAGAGGAATGCGCAGCGAACTCATTTTCAGGGCGACGCGTTTAAAAATTTCGTCAACCTGCTCCTGCGAATAGGTGGCAAAAATCTTTTGTGCGGCGCTTACTTTGCTGACCAGGTCGTCAATGTATTTTTCCTCGTCAAGAACATTGTTTTCCGCCGGTTTAACTTCTTTTTTCTTCAAAGCCATTTTGTTTTCTCCATAAGGCTAACGTCAAAATTCGGCATTATTATAAGCAAAAAAGATTAATGTTTTATTGCACTGCTTTAAGATTTTAAAAATATTCGCCGGAACAAAAAAAGAGTGCGGTTTCATCGTCCGCACTCTGAAAATCGGTTTTCGCCGAAATGTTACTTTTTGCCTTTGCGCTGTTCAAACTCCAAATCGATTCTCTCCAGCAGGTCTTCGGCCATTTCGTTAAAGGCCTTTATGCTGCTTTGCGAAATGCCGTCGGACTGCGAATTTCCGAGAACCAGAGCCTGATTTTCAAGCATGTACTTGAAAAGGTGCAGGTCTTCGTCGGAAAGCGAGGAGGGCATGTCGTTGAACAGATCCTTCAGTTCCTCGAAAGTCGTTTTCGGATTGCCGACCAGTTCCATGCGGCGCCCGAGTTCTTTGTTGATGTCTTTGAGGACATTTTCCAGATAATGTACCCAGCCTTCAATGGCATAATCGCCGTTGAGTTTTTGTCCGTCGTTCCAACCTTGGAGTTCCTGCAGATTGTTTTCGGCAAAACGTTTCATTTTGCGCAGGTCTGTCAGGTTAACGCTCGCCGGATCGGCCGCAAACAATACGCGTAAAGCAACAAATTTTTTTTCCATGACTAAATAATTTTTAGTGCCCGAAGGGCGGTTTAACTTATATTAATAAACACAATTTCGAAAATATTTTCCTCATGTTTATCATTATTTGCAAAACTTGTCTAGACAAAAAATTTGTCCGTTGCGTTTTTTTGCAAAAACTGTTATGTTTTTTTTATATTTAAATGAGGTGAAAATGAAACTGATAATCTTTCGCCACGGCGAAACCGACGGCAATGTCAGAAATATCGTTCAGGGTGCAGGAATAGACTGCCCGCTGAATGAAACGGGCAAAAAGCAGGCGGCGTTGCTGCGCGATAGGCTGGCGTCCGAAAAGCTGCCGGCAATTTACTGCTCGCACCTTTGCCGTGCGCGTGAAACCGCCGAAATCGTCGCTTCGTCAAACCACGCGCCGGTTATTGAAAGGGATGGCCTGGAAGAGGTTCATTACGGCATTGCCGAGGGAATGCTTTCGGCTGAAGCTCATGTCAAGTTTGCCGCCGTTCTTGAAGCGATTAACGATAAGAGCAATCCTAACCGTTTTGACGTATCCATTCCGGGGGCGGAAACAATCCGAAGTTCGACCGAACGGGGATTGAAAGCCCTGATGAAAATTAAGGCAGATTGCCCTTATCCGGTTGCCGGCGTTGCCACGCACGGCGCTCTGATGTTTAATCTGTATTACCATTTTTTCAAAGCCGAGCGCCGCTTTGCCAACTGTGAGTATTTTGAAGTCGAAATTTAGAACTCCAGTACCGGGCAGATTTTTAGAAATTCTTGATACGAATTAAAATAGTTTTTATTTTCCTTAAACAAAAGAAAACCCCATTTGCGGCCGGCAAATAGGGTTTTTTTCATCAGAGCTTGCAAACAGTCTGTTTGATTTTGAACGGATAACGCGATTTTACGCCGTAACAGCAGATAAGAGCAGCCGCCAGACCAAATCCGAAAATCAGGCTGTGAACATTTAATGCCGTATTGAGGGCTAAACCGGCAAAAGAAACGACAGCCATCAGTAAAACCGAAATACAGGTCGGCATGCTGTAAAATCCGTAAAGCGGAACTTTTTTGTAAACCGCAAAGACCGTTAAAACAGCCAGAGCGGAAATAAGCACGGTATTCATAGTATGTTGTTTATTAAATTAGTATTCCGAAAAAGCAGGATTATACGTGCAAAAACAAGCAACGGCAGACCGAAAACTCATAAACATCATAAGCACAGAATAATCATTGAAACATAGCTTTACCATAACCTTTTCATTCTTAATTTTTATTTAAGAATCAATCGGAAAACAAAAAAACTATAATTTTTCTTTCAAATATTTTGCCGTATAGCTTATTTTTGATTTGGCTACTTCTTCCGGGGTGCCCTTGGCAATGATTTTGCCGCCGCCGTCGCCGCCCTCCGGTCCGAGGTCTATGATATAGTCGGCGGTTTTGATGACGTCCAGGTTATGTTCGATGACGATGACCGAGTTTCCCTGATCGACCAGCGTGTGCAAAACTTTCAGCAGGCGGTTGATGTCTTCAAAATGCAGGCCGGTCGTCGGCTCGTCGAGAATATACAGCGTCTTGCCGGTTGCGCGTCTGGACAGTTCCTTGGACAACTTGATTCGCTGGGCTTCGCCGCCGGAAAGGGTTGTTGCCTGCTGGCCGAGGTGAATATATCCGAGACCGACTTTGCGCAGCAGGTCCAAACGGTTTTTAATCGACGGAATGGCGTCAAAAAAGGTATAGGCTTCGTCAACCGTCATGTCCAGAACGTCGGCAATGGATTTGTCCTTAAATTTGACTTCCAGCGTTTCGCGGTTAAAACGTTTGCCTTTGCAGACGTCGCATTCGACATAAACGTCAGGAAGAAAGTGCATTTCGATTTTGGTCACGCCGTCGCCTTTGCAGGCTTCGCAGCGTCCGCCGGCCACGTTGAACGAAAAGCGTCCGGCCGTATAGCCGCGGGCTTTGGCTTCCGGCAGGTTGGCAAACCAGTCGCGGATATGGGTAAACAGGCCCGTATAAGTGGCTGGATTGGAACGCGGCGTCCGGCCGATTGGCGACTGGTCTATGTCGATAATCTTGTCAATGTTTTCGACGCCGACGAGTTCGTCGTATTTTCCGGCCGGTTCGCGGCTGCCGTTGATTTCCTTGTTTAAGGCCTTAAACAGCGTTTCCAGAATCAGCGACGATTTTCCGCCGCCGGAAACGCCGGTAATGCAGGTAAGGGTGCCGAGCGGAATTTTGACGTCGACATTCTTTAGGTTGTTGGTTCTGGCGCCTTTCAGTCCGATGAATTTCCCGTTGCCTTTGCGCCGTGCGGCCGGAACTTCAATCGCCTTTACGCCGTTCAGATACTGCGCGGTCAGACTGTTTTTGTTTTGCAGCACTTCTGCCACAGTGCCTTTTGCCATGACATTGCCGCCTTCTTCTCCGGCGCCGGGCCCCATGTCAACCAGATAATCGGCGGCACGGATGGCGTCTTCGTCATGTTCGACCACAATGACCGTATTGCCGATGTCGCGCAGACGGGTAAGGGTTTCCAGCAGCCGGTCGTTGTCGCGTTGATGCAGGCCGATGGATGGTTCGTCAAGAACATACATGACGCCGGTCAGTCCTGAGCCGATTTGCGACGCCAGGCGAATGCGCTGCGATTCGCCGCCGGAAAGCGTGCCGGACTGGCGGTTAAGCGACAGATAATCCAGGCCGACGTTGTTCAGAAAACTCAAACGTTCGACAATTTCCTTAATGATTTTATGGGCGATTTCCGCTTTCTTCGGCGAAAGTTTTTCTTCTGTGCCGGCGAACCAGTCTCGGGCCTTTTTGATGGACATGTCGGCCGCTTCCATAATGTCCAGTCCGTTGATTTTGACGGCCAGTGCTTCCGGTTTCAGGCGTTTGCCGCCGCAAAATTCGCAGGGTGCCGCCGACTGGTATTTGGAAAACTCTTCGCGTATCCATGCGGAATCCGTTTCCAGAAAACGCCGTTCCATGTTGGGAACAACGCCCTCAAACGGCTTGTCGGTCACAAATCGCGAATAATACATCGGCACGCAGACGTTGCCTGAACCGTACATGATGATTTTCCGGGCTTCTTCCGGAATGTCTTTCCATTTTGTTGACGGCGAAATATCCAGAAACTGGCACAGCGAATTGATTGTCTGGCTGTAAAAGGACGACCGGCCGGTATTCCACGGCGCGATGGCGCCCTGCGAAAGCGACAGGTTCGGGTTTGGCACAATCAGGTCCGGATCCATGTAAAGCTTTGCGCCGATGCCGTCGCAGTGCGGGCAGGCGCCGAACGGATTGTTAAAGGAAAACAGCCGCGGCTCGATTTCTTCAATTGTAAAACCGGAAACCGGACAGGCGAATTTGGAGGAGAAAATCGTCCGCTCGCCGTTATCGGCGTTTTCGGCATAAACAATGCCGTTGCTGAGTTTCAGAGCGGTTTCCAGGGATTGTGACAAACGGTCGGCAATGCTTTCTTTGACGACAATGCGGTCAATGACGACCTCAATGTCATGCTTGACGGTTTTGCTCAGAGAGGGGAGTTCTTCCACCGTATAGATTTCGCCGTCAATTTTCAGGCGTTGATACCCTTGTTTTTGCAAAGATTCGAATTCTTTTTTGAATTCGCCTTTTTTGCCGCGGGCAATCGGCGAGAGCAGCAGAAGCCGGGTGCCGAGAGGCATTTCCAAAATCCGGTCGACCATCTGCGATACGGTCTGTGATTCGATGGGCAGGCCGGTCGCCGGCGAATAGGGCGTGCCGGCGCGTGCCCACAACAGGCGCATGTAATCGTAAATTTCCGTAACCGTGCCGACGGTTGAACGGGGATTGTGAGAGGTGGTTTTCTGTTCAATGGAAATGGCGGGCGACAGTCCTTCGATAGAGTCGACGTCCGGTTTCTTCATCAGCTCCAGAAACTGGCGCGCATAGGCGGAAAGGCTCTCCACATAACGGCGCTGCCCCTCGGCGTAAATCGTGTCGAAAGCCAGCGAAGACTTCCCCGAGCCCGAAAGCCCGGTAATGACCGTCAGTTTGTCTTTGGGAATGCTTATGTCTATGTTTTTAAGGTTGTGCTCTCTGGCCCCTTTGATTTCAATATATTTTTCGTCTGCCATTTTGTCCTCTCTTCAAACCTGCATAATATAGTTAATCCTCTGAATAAAGGCAAATAAAATTTTGTTGCATTTTGCGATAATTTGGCTATGATAACCGGGTTGTTTGAACAATAAGAATTTGATTTTATGTCTAAAACCTTTTTGAAAATAATCTCAGCCCTGAGTTTGTTGCTGCCTGCTGCGGCTTCGGCGGACGTAAATGTTGCCGTCATTGCTCCGAAAGCCGGAGAATATAAAAGTTTCGGCGACGAGATTATTTCCGGTGTCCGCATTGCGGTTGAAGACATCAACGCCCGCGGCGGGCTTAACGGCGAAAAAATCAATCTGATTACCGTCGATGACCAATGTGACGACCGTCTGGCGGTTTCCACCGCGCAGATGATGGCCGTCAACACTTCGCCCAAAGACAAAATGTCGCTGGTTATCGGGCCGTATTGCGACAACGCTTTCGACGAAGTTGCCGCCATTTATGCCAAGGCAAACATTTTTCAGATTATTCCCACGACCATTTCCGCGCGCGAAGCCACCAAAAACCACAAGGGGCTGGTCAAAATGGTCGGTTACAAGGATCGGCAGGGCAAAGACTTTTACAACTATTACAAAAACAATTTTGCCGACAAGCGCGTCGCACTGGTTTATGACAGCAACAACCGCGAAATCGTCGAAATTGCCGCTGCCATTCAGGGCGAGTTCCGCAAGGAGGGCGATGCCGACAAGCTGCGCGCGTTCAGTTTTGAAACCTATAATCAGAACTACGGCCGTCTGGCCGGCGCCATTTTCAAAAACAATATCGATTTGGCCTATATTCTGGGCAAGTCGCGCAGCATTGCCAAACTGTCCAAAGAACTGAAATCGGAAAAAAAGGACTTTGTAATTTTTACCAACAAATATCAGGCTCAGGACGATTTCAACAGAATTATGGGCGATTTGGCCGAAGGTTCGTATTTCATTGCGCTGCCGTCGTTGAAAGATAATCCGAATTTTGCCGAGACGCTTGTCAAACTCCGTCTGCTCGGCGTTGAGCCTGAAGGGCTGTCCGTTTACGGCTATTCGGCGGTCAAACTCTGGGAGGAACTGGTTGAAAAAGCCGATTCGTTTTCTTACAACAAGTTGGCTTCGGTCTTAAACAGCCAGTCAGTCGACACTGGCTGGGGCGAAACCATGTTTAACAACGGAAATCCGCAGAATTCAATCAATTATGGCATCTATCAGCTTCAGTCCGGCGAATATACACAGGTCTATTGATTTTAGTTTCAATCTCGTTTTTTTCATTGTATATTTACCTCAGTTTTTAATTAGTAATAAGGTAAATTCAACCATGGCTGGAAGCATTAATAAAGTCATTTTAGTCGGTAACCTGGGCGCTGACCCCAAAGTCAGCAACACGGCCAGCGGCACCAAAATCGTCAACCTGAACATCGCTACCTCTGACAGCTGGAAAGACAAGGTTTCCGGCGAGAGAAAGGAAAGAACCGAGTGGCATCGCGTGGTTATTTTCAACTCGCAGCTTGCCGACGTCGCCGAGAGATATCTCCGCAAAGGTTCCAAAGTTTATCTGGAAGGACAGCTCCAGACCCGCAAATGGGAAGACAACAACGGTCAGGAAAGATACACGACCGAAGTCGTTCTGCAAAACTTCAGCGGCAATCTGGTCATGCTGGACGGCAGAGGCGACGGTGTGCCGGCCGGTGGCAACGATGTTTTCTCCGGCTCTTCTTCCAACGGCTGGGACGCTGCCCCGGCAGCAGCTCCGGCGGATTTGGACGACGACATTCCGTTCTGACGAAAATTATGCGAAAAGCGCTCTTCGGGGCGCTTTTTTATTGAATTGACAAAAGCCGGCTCCGATGCTAATTTGAGCCGCTTTTTATTTATATTTATCTGAATGTATCATTTTAATCTTCTACAATTATGAAAATGAAAACTTTCAAAATCGGCGATTTTATCACTTTCGGCGGCGCGATTGTGTCTGATGTCCGCAAGGTCGAACTGCACGAAACCCTGACCGTATCCGATGGCCGGAAGCTGGACTTTGACGGAAGCTATTATGCGGCAGACGTTCCGAAACCCGGCGGCGGAGACGTAGTCAAGGGCATGATGCTGGGAGCGGATTTCTATATGCTGCTCTGCTATGAAAATCTGTCCGGCAAAATGGAGCAGGGGCTTATCCCGCCGAAAGAACGGCTGATTGAACAGCCTGAACCGCCGTTATGCCGTTTTTGGTCGGAACCGGCTAACGCCTGTTACCGTAACCGGCAGCTGGTTAAAGACCGTCTGGCCCTTTTGCAGTTGCCGTCACCGTTGGACAATCCGCTGCGGCCGTTGTGCGCCAGTCTTGCGCCGCAGTCCGAAACGACGGAATATTTTCGTCCGGGACTGGGGTTGTGCGAACTTTTGTTCAGCCGGCTCAAAAACAGCAATCTGTTTTACAATTCGCTTACCATTCTGCTCGCCGGACAGGAACCGAACGGGTACGAATTGGAGCGCTGACCGCCAAAATAAGGTCTCTTTGCCAAAAGAGCCTTATTTTTTTATGCGCTGTTAACTTTTAAAAATACAGTTTCGGCAAAAATCGATTTTAAGGCCGTTTTTTTGCCCGTAGAAACGAAAAGGGTGTTCATAAGTCGGATTATTCGTTAGCGGTCGAAATGTATTTTTGCTATAGTTACGGCAGTTTAAAACAGAAAGGTACAATTAAAGTGACTGATGAAATCGATAATGAATTAGACAATCAGATTGTGACGGTAAAGGAAAACGGCGAAGACATTTCGCCTATTTCGATTACCGAGGAAATGCGCCGCTCTTACCTCGACTATGCCATGAGCGTCATCGTTTCGCGCGCGCTGCCGGATGTCCGCGACGGCCTGAAACCGGTACACCGCCGCATTATTTATTCCATGTATGAAAACGGTTATGACTATAACCGTCCGTATCGTAAATCCGCCCGTATCGTCGGCGACGTGCTCGGTAAATATCACCCGCACGGCGACAGCTCGGTTTACGATGCCATGGTTCGTATGGCGCAGCCGTTCTCCATGCGTCTGCCGCTGGTAGACGGACAGGGAAACTTCGGTTCGATGGACGGTGACTCTGCCGCGGCCATGCGTTATACCGAAGCCCGCCTGGAAAAGGTGGCTCACGCGCTGATTGAAGACATCGACAAGGAAACCGTCGATTTTATGCCGAACTATGACGAAACCGTTCAGGAGCCGACGGTTTTGCCCGCGCGTTATCCGAACCTGCTGATTAACGGCGCCAACGGTATTGCCGTCGGTATGGCCACCAACATTCCGCCGCATAACCTCGGCGAAGTCGTTACCGCCTGCTGCGCTTACATCGACAATCCGGACATCAGTATTGACGACCTTATCTCCATCGTGCCGGGGCCTGACTTTCCGACCGGCGGTATGATTCTGGGCTACAGCGGTGCAAAATCGGCTTATTATACCGGCCGCGGTTCGATTATGATGCGCGCCAAATGCACGATTGAAGAACTGCATAAGGACAAGGAAGCGATTATTGTCCACGAAATTCCCTATCAGGTTAACAAAGCCGCGCTGGTTTCGCGCATTGCCGAACTGGTCAAGGACAAAAAGCTGGAAGGCATTTCCGACATCCGCGACGAATCCGACCGTCAGGGCGTGCGTGTCGTTATTGAAGTCAAACGCGATTTTCAGGCCGACGTCGTTTTAAATCAGCTCTATAAATATACGCCGCTGCAAACCAGCTTCGGTATGAATATGCTGGCAATCAACGGCGGCCGTCCGATGATGATGAACCTTAAGGACATCATTGCCGCGTTTATCGAGTTCCGCGAAGAAGTAATCCGCCGCCGTACCATTTACGAGCTGAACAAAGCCCGCGACCGTGCCCATACTTTGGTCGGTCTGGCTCTTGCGGTTGAAAACCTTGACCCAGTTATCGAATTAATCCGCACCTCGCCGAACCCGCAGGACGCCAAAGACGCCTTGTTGGCCAAAGCCTGGCCGGCGCGCGACATCGAACCGTTGGTACAGTTGATTGACGAGCCTGACCGTAAGGTCGAAAACGGCCTTTATCGTTTGTCCGAAACTCAGGCTAAAGCCATTCTGGATTTGAAGCTCCAGCGTTTAACCGGTCTGGAACGCGACAAGATTCACGAAGAACTGATGACCATCGGCGAAGACATTAAGGAATATCTGTCAATCCTTTCCAGCCGCGAAAAACTCTACGGCATTATGCGTGACGAACTGGTTGCTATTAAAGACGAATATGCAACGCCGCGCCGTACCAAGATTGAAGATATTGAATATGACACCGATATTGAATCGCTTATTCAGCGTGAGGAAATGGTTGTTACCGTTACCGAAGCCGGCTATATCAAACGCGTGCCGCTGAACGCCTACAAGGCGCAGAAACGCGGCGGCAAGGGCAAGTCGGGCATGGCGACCAAGGACGAAGACTTTGTTACCCGTCTGTTCGTGGCTTCAACGCATACGCCGGTCTTGTTCTTCTCGTCCAAGGGGCTGGTTTACAAGATGAAGGTTTACAAACTGCCTCTCGGATCGCCGACTTCCAAGGGCAAGCCTTTCATCAACCTGTTGCCGCTTGACGAAGGCGAAACCATTACCACGATTATGAAATTGCCGGAAAACGAGGAAGAGTGCAAGGATCTCTCCATCATGTTTGCCACTTCGCAGGGCAATGTCCGCCGCAACTCGCTGATGGATTTTGTCAATGTTCAGAGCAACGGCAAAATCGCCATGAAGCTTGACGAGGGCGATAAGCTGATTAACGTTCGTATCTGTACCGAAGAAAACGACATTATGCTGGCGGCCCGCAGCGGTAAATGTATCCGCTTCCCGGTTACCGAGGTTCGCGTTTTCGTCGGCCGCAACTCGACCGGCGTTCGCGGCATCAAGCTGGCTGACGGCGACGAGGTTGTTTCCATGTCCATTTTGAATCACAGCGACGCCACTTCCGAACAGCGCGACGAATATGCCCGCATATCTTCGGCGGCCAAACGCATTCAGGCCGAAAGAGGCGGCGATTGCGAGGTTTCCGTAGAAGAAACCGGTCTTGAGCTCAGCGTGCTGACGCCGGAACTCTACAGGGAAATGAAAGAGAAGGAACAGTTTATTCTTTCCGTTACTTCCACCGGTTACGGCAAGCGTACCTCTTCGTACGAATATCGCACCACCGGCCGCGGCGGACAGGGTATTGCCAATATGGAGATGTCTGCCCGTAACAAGGAAATTGTCAGCTCCTTCCCGATTGAGGACGATAACCAGATTATGATGGTTACTGACGGCGGCAAACTGATTCGCATGCCGGTTAAGGATATCCGTATTGCCGGCCGTAAGACGCAGGGCGTTATTCTCTTCCGCACCGCGGATGATGAACGCGTCGTTTCCGTTACCTGGCTTGATGCCGATGCCGGCGACGATGAGGAACTGGAGGAAGAAACCGGAAGCGAAGTCCTGGGCGAAAGCGTTTCTGAACTCGACGAGGCGTTGAGTGACGCCGTCAGCGAGCCGGACGCTGCCGAAGACGTCGAATAACTTTCTTCTTTGAACGAAAAAAACAACCCCGCCGATAAGGCGGGGTTTCGTTTAATAAGAACGGCTGCCGTAAATGTTGGCGCTTGTTTGAATGTTTATATATTCTTCCATGGTCATGCCGTTATAAAAAGCCAGTGGCTTTCGCTGCGGCGTTTTGCCATTGACAATGAAATCGACATAAGTTTCTATGTTTTCAAAGGCGCAGATTTTGGTCTTCAGGCTGCCGTTTTCCTTAATCGGACGGTCTGCTTCGTCGCGGCAGACCAGTTTTTGAAACACCATTTTGTCGCCGCGGCCGCCAATGCCTTTGCCCGGCCGCTGAAACTGTTCGTTTTCCGGACAGGGGTGAAGTCTTCGCAGTTCGTCGCGATAAAACAGCAGAACCTGCTTTTCACACAGTTCCCGCACGGTCACAATTTTGTTTTCAAGAGCGGCAATGCCGTCATTCAGCAGTTTGGTTTCGTTCATTTCAGTACCGTATAAAATTTATCTTGACAACAATTTATCACATTTTTTGTCCAGAATCAACGGCATTAATCTTTTGTAAAAGTATCTTTGTTACGCTTGCCGCAATAAGGAGGCTAAGATGCAGATGCTTAAACAGGATAAATGGAAAACGCTTTCCAGCGAATATTTGTTTAATCGTCCGTGGCTGACAGTCCGCCGGGACAGCTATGAGCTTCCGGACGGAAGAATTGTTCCCGAATATTATATTCTCGAATACCCGGATTGGGTCAACACGCTGGCAATAACCAAAGACGGGAAGTTTGTCTTTGTCAGTCAATACCGTCCGGGACTTAAAAGAAATGATTATGAGCTCTGCGCCGGCGTCAGCGAAAAGAGTGATAAGAACATGGAAGCGGCCGCCCGCCGCGAATTGTTGGAAGAAACCGGTTTCGGCGGCGGCCGCTGGCGCGAATATATGGTCATTTCAGCCAATCCGTCAACTACGGACAATCTGACGCATTGTTTTCTGGCCGAAGATGTTGAGCCGGTCGGCAAAGTGCATCAGGATGCAACCGAAGATGTCAGGATTCATCTTCTGACGCTGGAGGAGGTAAGGGAACTTCTTGTGTCCGGCGCCGTAAAACAGGCCACGCATCTGGCTCCGCTATGGAAATATTTTGCGGAAAACAAGATTTTGTAAAATTTCGAATTTTAAACTTTTTCTTATAAAATAGACAAAATACTTGCAATATTGCCAAAATGCGCGTATAGTAATTCTCATATTCAGTATAATTGTAGGCTTTTGTATTACGTTTTTTATTTTTACCTTACATAATGCCTGCAGTTTTTCTTGATTTCGAATTTATAAACCCTTTAATAATACAGTTATGAACAAGAAAAAAAGAGAATTGATTTGGCATTACGCCACTTTGATTCATGAAAATTTGTGTTTGAAAACCGACTGCTTCGACAAAGAGGGCAAGTTGGCTGATGTGAAATATGTGGCTTGTATAGACGACGACCCGAAATCGGCTGTTTATGCGGCATGGTTGTATCATAAGGCTGTTACAGAAGGCCAAAGCCCGCAGGTTTTGTGTATCGGCGGCATAGGGCTTCTTTCCAGACATCTGAAGCAAAAAGACGTTGTTTTTTATACGGAAGGAATGCGACTGGCCGAGTTCTGTATCGACCTGGGCGTGCCGATGGAAAACATTGTTATTCTCGACAAGGGAAAAAACAGCGGCGAAAACGTTCGTGACGTTGCTTCCCAAATGATAAAGGAGCCGGGAGACATTGTCTTCGCCGTAACCAAACGCTTATCCTTGCGCTGGGAACGGACGTTTAAAAAACAGATTGCCGGACAAATGGCAAAGCAAATGAGCCGGAAGTATCATCACGAATATAATCCCGAAATGATAAAAACACCGAAGGATTATTACTATGTGATTGATGAAACTTTGGAAGAAGCCTGCTGTTGGATGAACGGCAAACGCGTCGGCAATTGTCAGATGATGTTTCACGAACTGGCCAGCATTTATGACCGCTGTGTCAAATATGCCGGAACTTTTCAGCTTCCGCTCGAGTTTGATGTTTCCGACGAAGTGAAGGAAGCCGCGGCCTATATGGCAAAACACTACCGCATTAAAAACGGCAAAATGGGTTTGCGCGAAATCTGCCAGTATGTTTACTTATTGGCCGGTCTCAAAAAACACCTGCCGGACATGCAGAAAGAACAGATTAACACAATCGCCCAGAAACAGCTCGAATTTGCAGCTGAATTTGGCCTAAAATTTTAAGTTATGAATCAGGTAGAATTAATTGAAGCACTGACCGCAAAGGGTTACAGTGCAGGTTTTGCCGGCACGATGCTGGTGGTTACGGTAAACGATCGCACGGATGTTCCGGGCGTTGTTCAGACAAAGGTAAAGTACTCAAAGTCTTTGCCCGTGTTTATTAAATTTCGCAACGGCGACATTGAGCCGATATATTACGGCAGTGTTCTTGCCATAGCGAAAATTATCCGTAAGTTCGGCTGCGGCGCCAATATGGTTTGCTGCTGGAAAGCCGACAAAAAAATTGATTATGAAGAACTGGAAGATTTTCTGCGTGAGCTTCATAACCGTTAATTGTTAAACGCGAAAAAAAGCGGTTCGGTTGTCTTTAGACATCGAACCGCTTCGCATTTTTAAAAAAGGCTTTAGTTCATGGCTACAATGCCGTGCGACAGCGCGTAGATTGCCCACAGCGCAATCACGATGAGAAAGGCGGCGATAACCGCTTCGCCGGTCGTGAACGTGCGCTGGTTCGGCGCAACCTGATGCCGTGCCCACATGTAAACCGGAATGCCCAGCGCCATAAAGATAACGGCCATCAGCAGATAATTCAGTCCGGCGGCATAAATCAGCCACAGGGCATAAATCGAACCGATGATTGCCGAAAACAGGGCCGCTGAACGCCGGATATAAATTCCGTTCGGATATTCGCCGTCTTCGCAGACTTTCCACAAATAGGCGCAGCTTGAGAAATATGCCGGCAGCACCATAACGCTGGTAATGCTCAGCATGGTGTTCCATGCGTTGTTGGAAAAGTAAACCAGCAGAATAAACAGCTGCATCAGCGCACTGGTTACCCAAAGCGAAACCGACGGCGCCTGATTTTCGTTCTCGGCAGCAAATTCTTTCGGAAATGTGCCGTTTTGGGCGGCAGCCTGCGGAATCTGCGCCGTAACCATCGTCCAGGCCAGCCAGCTGGTCAGAACCGAAACCAGCAGACCGATGTTCATCAGCCATGCGCCCCAGGGACCGACGATTTTTTCCAAAACGCCGGCTGTCGAGGGATTCGGAATGGCGGCCAGTTCGGCTTGTGTCATATAACCGAAGGGCAGCAGCGACAGCAGAATATAGATAATCAGACAGCCCAGAAAACCGAGTACCGTAGCGCGTCCGACGGCCTTCGGGCTGGAGGCGTGCTTAGACATGACGACTGCGCCCTCAATGCCGATAAAGGCCCACAGTGTAACCAGCATTGTACTCTTAATCTGAGCGGAAAGGCCGCCGAGTTTTGCCCTGGTGGCAATCTGTTCGCCCCAGAAGTTAAAGTCAAACTTCGAAAACTGGAAGACAAACAGCAGAATCAGAATGAACAAAATCAGCGGAACGATTTTGGCAATCGTACCGATGATGTTGATGACCGTCGCCTGTTTTATGCCGCGCAGAACCAGAAAGTTGAACCCCCAGATGAGTACGGAACCGCCGATAATCGACAGCAGATTGTTTCCGCCCGCAAAATAAGGCGGAAAGAAATAGTTGAGGGCGTCCATGGTAATCACGGCATAACCGACGTTGCCGCAGATTTGGCAAAGCCAGTAGGACCAGCCGATGGTAAAACCGACATACGGTCCGAAGCCTTCGCGGCTGTACATGTAAATACCGGCCGTCAGGTCCGGTTTGACGGTTGAAAGAATACGAAAGGTGTTGGCGATGAAAAAGACGCCGAACCCGGTAATGACCCATGCCAGAAGGACGGCTCCGGCAGAAGCTCCAGCGGCCATGTTTTGCGGCAGCGAATAGATGCCGCCGCCGATCATCGAGCTGATGACGATACTGGCCAGCGCCAGAACACCGAGGCCCGACTTTGGCTTCCCGGAGGCTGCGGAGGACGCCGCAGCGGGATTGATTATTTTGTCAGCCATTGTTTTTTCCTCAAATTGTTATCGGACATTTCTTAAACAATTAGGCGGAGCAGAGAAATTTCTGCTCTGCCTTGTTTTTAGCGGTAAGGCGTTTCCTGAGGCTACGCTTTGGCCGGTTCGGCGTGTTCGAAGTTCAGGAAGCCCAGGGCCGTCAGACTGTAGCCGAACTGCTGGGTAATGTTGATGTAGTTGTGCCACAGCTGAAAGTCAGAATGTTTTTCGACGCCGCGGATGTCAAGTTCGTGCTGCAGCGATTTGTTCAGCCACATTTCGGCATGGCCTCTGGCAATTTCGTCATCGATGAAGGTGTCGAAATATTCAACGTATTCGGCGGCCCATCCACCGATGAGTTCGCCGTTTTTGTCCTTGCCCCAGCAGACGCCCAGACCGGTGGCAATGGCCTTGTGGTTGTCGCGGCTGGCGCCGTTGCCGGCCATAATGACTTCCAGAACCGCGCCGTGCTTAAACTGTTTGACTATCTGGTCGTTCAGCGGAACGATTTTGCCGAACAGCTCTTTCGGCAGAACGGAAGTATAGGGAACGACGTTGAAGTTTTCGATTTTTGCCTGCATCAGAGCCGAGTCATAGCAGAAGGTTTCAAACGGCTGGGGCGGAATGCCCTCGTCAGCCTGACCGACGCCGCCGGTAATAAAAGCAAAAGTAGGATAGCGTACACCTTCAGTCATTATAATTCTCCTTGAAAATTTTTATTGTATAAGATTTTGCTAGAAAGATTATGCATTGTTAAAACTAGTCTCTGGATTTGCTTTTTCAACGCCCGGGGTTTAAAACATTCAGACATATCCACACAATCGGATTAGTATTGTATTTTCCTCAAATTAGAGTATTTTTTTTATGTAAAATTTAATAATTCGGGGAAGAAACATGTTATCCAGATATAAGTTTTTGGCTATAGGCGCGGCCTTTTTGACATTGGCCGCCTGCAAGGATGAGGAAAACCGGCAGGAAACCGCGGCGTCTTCTTCGGCGCCCGTCGTACAGGCCATTAAGGCCGTTCCGCACGAAATTCCGCTGAGCTTTGAATATGCGGCTCGCGTCCAGGGTTCAAAAGAAACCGAAGTCCGCGCCCGTGTCGGCGGTATCTTGCTCAAGCGCAATTATGTCGAAGGTTCAAAGGTCAGGGAAGGCGACGTGCTGTTTCAGATAGATCCCGAACCTTTTGAGGTCGAACTTTTGCAGGCTAAGGCCGAGCTTTCGCAGAACGAGGCTAATCTCAAAGCAGCCGAAACCCAGTGGGAACGTATATCCAAACTCTTTAAGGAACGCATTGTCAGCGAAAAGTCGCGCGACGAGGCGCGGGCAAATCTTGACGCTCTGAAAGCCAGCACCGCTCTGGCCGAAGCCAAGGTCAAATCGGCGCAGCTCAATCTTAATTATACCACGGTGCGCGCGCCTATCAGCGGCATTACCAGCATGGAAACCCAGAGCGAAGGCTCCCTGATTGCCGTCAATACCCCGATGACGACCATTACTCAGCTTGATCCCGCCTATGTTATCTTCTCGGCTTCCGAAAACGAAATTTTCAAACTCGGTTCCATGGTCGAGCAGGGGCTGATTGTCAACCCCCGCCATTCCAAAACCGTTTACGCCAAAGTCAGATACGGCAGCGGTGAAACTTACGGTTATGACGGCGAAATCAACTTCGTCAATCCGAGCATTGACGAAACGACCGGCACGCTGAAACTCCGGGCCGTTTTTCCCAATCCGGAAAGCAAACTGGTGCCCGGACAGTTTGTCCGTCTGGTTCTTGAAGGCCTTATCCGCAAAGACGCCATTGTCGTTCCTCAGGAGGCGGTTATGCAGGGGCCGAACGGTTCGGTCGTTTACCGCATCAACTCTCAGGGCATTGTCGAAGCAGTTCCGGTTCAGGTCGGTTTGACCACCCCCGACGGCAGCTGGATTATCGACAAGGGGCTGAATCCGGGAGATACGGTTATTGTCAACGGTATTATGAAAGTTCGCCCGGGAGCGCCGGCCAAAGCCGAAATAAAGGAACTTCCGGTTCCCGAAGTTCCGGTTGAAACCGCGCCTGCGGAAACCAAACCCGTGCCGGAAAACGCGCCTGCGGCCATGGATAACGTGCGTTCTTACGTTACCGAAAAGGCTGCGGCGCCTGAAACCGTCGATGACGGTGTTCTTGCCGTAGAAGAAGCAGAACCGGCCGAAGAAACAAATGTTATTGTTCTTGAAGAAATTCCCGCGGACGAAGACGTTACTGAAACGGAAGACGACGGAAACTCGGCCGATGCCGGAGTTTATACCGACAAGGTTCTGACCCGTACGGAATACGATGATTTTATCGCCGGCTAACAGATAGGAGCGGTCATGTTCTCAAAGTTTTTCATTAACCGTCCGATTTTTGCGACGGTCATTTCGCTGGTTATCGTTCTGGCCGGCTTGGTTTCAATGCAGGCTCTGCCGGTTGAGCAGTATCCGGACATCGTTCCGACCGAAATTCAGATTTCGGCGACTTATCCCGGCGCCACGGCCGAGGTTTTGGCCGATACGGTCGCCGCACCGATAGAGCAGGAAGTCAACGGCGTCAAGAACATGATTTACATGTACTCAAGCGCCACCTCCAGCGGCTATCTGACCATCGGCGTCGTTTTTGACATCGGTACCGATCCCGATCAGGCGACCATCGACGTCAACAACAAGGTTCAGGCCGCCACCGCCAAACTGCCGGCCGAAGTTGTCAAGCAGGGCGTGACCGTCAAACAGAAGTCAAACTCCATCTTGCAGATTGTTACCATGCGTTCGACCTCCGACCGTTATGATACGGTTTATGTCTCGAACTATGCGCTGCTGAATGTTCTGGATGAAATCAAACGTATCAGAGGCGTCGGCGATGCTTCGCTGTTTGCTTCTCAGGACTATTCGATGCGCATCTGGCTCAGCCCCGACAAGCTGGCTGACTATAATCTGACGCCGCAGGACGTGATAGCCGCCGTACAGGAACAGAACTCCCAGTTTGCCGCCGGCCAGTTCGGCCAGCAGCCGATGGGCGAATATCAGCCTTATACCTACAGCGTCAACACCAAGGGCCGTCTGGTCGATGCTAAGGAGTTCGGCAATATCATTCTTAAAAGCAACAACGACAGCGGCGCCATGCTTCGTCTGAAAGACGTGGCGCGTATTGAACTTGGCGCGCAGGATTACAGCGTCGCTTCCAAGTTCAACGGACAGGACAGCATCGCCTTTGCAATATATCTGCAGCCGGGTGCCAATGCGCTGGAAACGGCGGAACTTGTCAAGTCCAAGATGGAAGAACTTTCCAAACGCTTCCCGGACGGCATTGTCTACGATATTCCGTATGATACGACATTGTTCGTCAACGTTTCGATTAACGAGGTGGTTCATACGTTTTTTGAAGCTGTCGTTCTGGTTATTCTGGTCGTTTACCTGTTTTTGCAGAATTTCCGAGCCACGCTGATTCCGATTCTGGCGGTGCCTGTGTCGATTATCGGTGCTTTTGCCGGCATGTATCTGCTTGGTTTTTCAATCAATCTGCTGACTTTGTTCGGCCTCATTCTGGCCATCGGCATTGTCGTTGACGACGCGATTATCGTGCTTGAAAACGTCGAACGTCTGATGAGCGAAGAGGGGCTTTCGCCGAAAGAAGCGGCGGTTAAGGCCATGCAGGAGGTTTCCGGTCCGGTTGTCGCCGTGGCGCTGGTTTTGTCTTCGGTCTTTCTGCCGATTGCTTTTCTCGGCGGCATGACCGGCGTGATGTATCAGCAGTTCTCGGTAACGATTGCCGTCTCGGTGCTGATTTCGGCGCTGGTAGCGCTGACACTGACACCGTCTCTCTGCGCCCTGATAATCAAACCGCATAAGGAAGGACATGAACCGGCGCGTTTTTTCCGCTGGTTTAACGTCTTTTTTGAGAGGGTAACCGAATGGTATCTGGCCGGCGTCAAACTGTTTTTGCATTATCGCAAAATTGCCGTTTTGTGTTTTGTCGGCGTCATTTTGTGCATTCTGGCTCTGTTCAAGGTTGTGCCGGGCGGACTGGTGCCGATGGAAGACATGGGCAACCTGCTGATGGCTTATGATATGCCGCCGGCTTCGTCGCTGCCGCGGACGGAGAAGTTTACGGATGCCGTTTCTGCCGAAGTCGCCGAAAATCCGGACGTCGCCGACATTCTGACTATTAACGGCTACAATATTCTGTCTTCTTCGCAGAATACCTATTCGGGCATCAGTTTCATCACGCTTACCGACTGGGACAAACGTCAGGGAGCCGCCAATTCGGCCGATACATTGTCCAAGGTCTTTACGCGTATCGGCATGAGCCGCCCGGAAGGCATCGGCTATGCATTCAGCATGCCCCCGATTATGGGGCTGAGCATGACCGGCGGTTTTGAGGGCTATATCCAGAACCGTGCCGGCAAAACCTCCGCCGAACTGATGGACAAGGTCAACGAGTTTATCCAGGCTGCCGCGCAAAATCCGGCGCTGCAAAACGTCAAAACTACTTTTTCGGTTTCCACGCCGCAGTACCGCATTGATTTGGACCGCGAAAAGGCGCGTATACTCAATGTTTCGATTGACGCGATTTATTCGGTTCTGCAATCGACTTTCGGCAGCATGTACGTCAACGACTTCACTTATCTGGGGCGCAACTTCCGCGTCACGCTCCAGTCGGAAGACCGTTTCCGCCGCACGCCGGACGACTTGCGCTACGTCTACGTCAAGTCCAATTCCGGCGAGCTGATTCCGATAAGCACGCTGATAAGCGTTGAGCGCGTGACCGGACCGGAACTCGTTAACCGTTTCAACATTTTCCCGGCCGCCAAAATCATGGGCGACCCTGCGCCCGGTTACAGCTCCGGTCAGGCGATTGCCGCCATGGAAGAGGTTGCTGACGAAGTTCTGGGCAGCGACTACTCCCTGTCCTGGATTGGTTCGGCTTATCAGGAAAAATTGGCTGGCGGTGCCAGCACGCAGGCCTTTGCTTTCGGCCTGATAATGATCTTCCTGATTTTGTCGGCGCAGTACGAAAAATGGTCTTTGCCTTTTGTTGTCCTGCTTTCAGTGCCGTTTGCAGTGCTGGGCGCCTTGCTGGCAGTCTGGCTGCGCGGTATTGAAAACGACCTTTATTTCCAGGTCGGCTTGGTTACGCTGATTGGTCTGGCTGCCAAAAACGCCATTTTGATTGTCGAATTTGCCGTTATGCAGGTTGAGGCCGGGCTTTCTTATGCCGAAGCAGCGGTTGAGGCGGCCAAGCTTCGTTTCCGCCCGATTGTCATGACCTCGCTGGCGTTTACGTTCGGTGTTTTGCCGCTGGCGGTTTCTACGGGCGCCGGTGCGGCCAGCCGTCATGCCATCGGAACAGGCATGATTGGCGGCATGCTGCTGTCCACCTTTGTGGCCACGCTGTTTGTACCGATGATGTTTGCAATTATCGGCGAGGCCTTTGACAGGAAGAAAAAAGGACGGAAGAAATGACGCAGGCCGTAATACTTACCATGGTCGCCGACCGTGAGCAGGGGCTGAAAATAGCGCGCAGCCTGGTAGAAGCCGGTTTGGCGGCCTGTGTAAACGTCATTGGCGGGGCGACGTCTGTCTACCGCTGGCAGGGAAAAATCTGCGAAGAACGGGAGCTTCTGCTGGTCATTAAAACCGAAGCTGCCAACTTTACGGAAATTAAGGAACGGATATTGAGCCTTCACGACTATGAACTGCCGGAAATTGTCATGTTTCATATTGACAAAGGCTATGACGAATATCTGAAGTGGATTTCCGCCAACAGCTGAAAAAATCCCTCTTCGGAGGGATTTTTTTTGCGCATTTTTACCATTTGTTAAACTCGGATGATATACCTTACAGACAGTATTTTACAATTATAGATTATCTTCTGTCTTAAGCTTTTGTCCGTGTTGTTTTCATCGCTTTATTTGTTCTGATTCCTTTTTAAACCGATGATTTTCACAACCGATTATTTTCTGACTTCAAACATTTAGGTTGTCGGATAAATGTTTGCAAAAAAGCCTGATTCCCTGTCACGCTTTTCTCACTTTGCTCCGTGTTCATTGCTCTGAACCATCCGGAGAAGTCGACACGGCAGCACCTTGGTCATCTGAATTTTTTCGTAATTGCAAGTGCGGAAAATTTCGGAAGACTCTCCCCATAAATTCAGTTCCGGCCGGACTGTTATTTATAAAAAATTAGTCGGTAGATTATTTAGTTTATATACTGTCAAAAAACGCTTCCCGTTGAAAAAACAAGAGGCGTTTTTTTGTGTCCTGATTCTGCTGTCAGACGGTTTAATCTGAGCATTCGGTTCTGTCGCTGCTGTTTAGTGGCAATTTATAGTCGTCTGATACATAGCATTTGGCTTTGCCGGTGCATTTTACCGAACCGTTCCAGATACTCTCCGGACACCCGTCGTCTTCGCTGCAGCAACGCGGCAAAACATAAGACGAAACGCCTTCTTTGAACGTAAGCTCGGCACTGTTCTTGCCCTCTGTGGCCAAAATGCGCCCATTGAAATATATGCAGGAGCCATGTTCGCTGTCGTTTGCATGTGTCCTTTGGATATAAACATGCGTATCCGGGCCGGGATTGCTGAACAGTGAAGCGCAGTAATATCCTGAAGAAGCTTGGGTATAAGAAGAAAGATTAAGCGTGATTTTACCGACAGGGTTTCTGTTTATGGTTACATTGGTCAGATTAGGTAAACTGTCTGTAAAATCGAGGTATAAGCCGCCGTCGTTTCCTTCTTCGTAATAAGAAGATGTAATCGTTCCGCTGATTTTTTCGGCGGAGATTTTTACGGGTTTATCTTCTGTCGTTCCGATAATCGGCACAGACCCGCTGATGCTGTCAATTCCTTCCATTACGGCGCCGGTATACATGGTAAGACCGCTGATCGGAACTGTTACGCAGTTTGAATCGACGGACAGTTTTGAGTCGGCAAACATAACGACGTTTTCAAATTCCGGACAGCGTTTGGGCATAAAGAGGGCTGAACTGCCTTTGCTTAATGACAATCCCCTAACATGGCTTAAATATGATTTGAGATTGCCGTTAACGATAATGTTCGACGAAAAGCCGTACCCGGAATAAGTATTTGGTGTGTAATATGTTAATGTTACGTCGCCTTCAATGGTTGTATTTTCAATAATAGCGCTTGGACGGCAGTAATGTTCACAGGCACTGAATTCGTCGGCAAAGTCAACCGGCGACAGAATATCGGAGTTGATGAGCGGTACCGTATCGTTGACGCTATAACAGTAACATGCCTCATCCATATTTGTAACGCCTGCGGTATAATCGTTTTGTGAAGAACTGCCGCTGACATAACTCGGATATTTTGCATAGATCAGATTTTCGCAGGTCCGCGTATTACAGACGTATTTGTGGGTATTTTCGTCATAGCTGTAACCTTCCGGACAGTCTTTCCAGCAGCCGTAACTGCTTGGATTGGGGTTTGGCGCGGAGCATTTGTAACAGGTTTTGGTGCCGCATTCGTTTTTTGCCGAGGAGGAACCAAACGAACATGAAAGGTTTTCATAGTATCCGTCAGGACAGTTTTCGTCACAGGGCGGCTCGCAGCTCTGGCATACGCTAAACATTTCGGTTGTACCGCTTTTGCAGCTCTGAGCGCCGATTTCGCCGCCGCAGTCACAGTGCAGAAATCCGTTGCAGGCGGCATCGTGGCGCTGATATTTCATTGTGCCGCAGCTGTTGCAGACGGCGCCGGCTTCATATCCTTCGGCATTGGCTTCTTCCAAAGTATAGTCGTAACCGTCGCACGGATTGCACTTGCATTTTTGATAAGAGCTGTCATAAGGGCAGCTTTGAGAATTGTCCGGGATATAACCGTCGTCGCAGCTGTTGACATAACCGGCCTCACGGCAGGCGCGGGGGCGGTCCTCTTTGCAACTCTGATAATAATTGCTGTCTTCGGGACATTGGTTGTAAAGATAAGAAGGAACCGTACAGACGGTTTGTTCATAGCCGTTTTCCATACATATTTCCTTACCCGGCCGCGCATAATCATCGCCTTTATCAAAACCGACGTTCGAGTCACAGTCGCCGGCGCCGAGGAAACAGACGGCGGCGGTCTGATAGGCTTTGTCGGGTTGTTCAAACTGAAAGGCGGGCTTCGGTTCGGGTGTGTATGTGTGTGTATGTG